>OFFK01000777.1_pt1 | contig 26015 bp, 26 predicted proteins | sample 1521361 | NCBI WGS metagenome assembly OFFK01 (sample SAMEA3504096, study PRJEB24116) | mouse gut metagenome | biome: mouse gut; feature: mouse-associated habitat; material: faeces | place: Denmark | collected 2011 | reverse complement strand
TCCTTGCCATCCGTCAGGATGCCTGCGGATTTTTGCCTTGCAGGGCAAAAAATCCTCTCGCCAATCCAAACACGTCGAGATGCTAAACAGGCTCTTAAATTTTATGCCAGCGGCTCAAAGTCGGAGGCGGGGTGCTTGCACAGGGGGCAGATATAGTCGGCGGGCAGCTCGTCCCCCTCGTAGACGTAGCCGCAGACCTTGCACACCCACCGCTTCTTCTCGCTGGGGGCGGGGGCGGCGGCGGGCCTGGGCTTGATGTGGGCCTGATAGTAGGCGTAGGTGGCGCTGGGGGCGGAGGAAAGCACGCCGCCGTCCAGCACGTCGGCCAGGAAGAGGGTGTGGGTGCCCAGGTCGGTGGCGGACACCACCTTGCAGCTCAGCCAGGCGTTGGTGCCCTGGGTGACGTAGGGGATGCCGTCGGCGTCCTTGCCGGTGTGGGCCTGGAAGCCGGCAAACTTGTCCGTGTCCCGGCCGGACTGGAAGCCGAAGCGCTGGAACAGGTCAAATTTGGCCTCCTCCGACAGGATGGAGACGGTAAAGCGGCCGGTCTCCTTCACCATGTCGTGGGTGTAGTTGCCCTTGTTGATGGCCACGACGATGCGGTTGGGGTCGGTGGTCACCTGGATGGCGGTGTTGGTGATACAGCCGTTGTCCTTGTCCCCCTGACGGGCGGACAGCACAAACAGACCGTAGCTCAGGGAATACATGACCTTGTTGTCCATAAAAGTTCTCCTTCATGTTGATGTGGATGGGTGTGATGTCAGTCTACCATAGTTTGGCCCGAATGTCCAGAAACAAAACAGGATCTGCCATAGACTGTCTGTTAATTATGAAAGGCTCCGCTGTCCCATCGCGCGGCGAGCTTTGTGACAGGTCTGTATAAAAGCATTGTGACTGCCATATTCAGGCCGCCCTTCATCAGATTGAAGGGCAGGAAGGCTGGAAGCATCAGCGCCAGGACGGCTTCTCTGGAACAGCCCATATAGACCGGCGCGACCAGATAATTCCAAAACAGCATTACTGCGACCATACATCCCCATCCGCAGAAGAGGCCAAGGGCCGCGCCTCTGACCGTCCGTCTTTTTTGATGGATAATCGCCGCGGTACACGCGAAGGAGCAGCTTGAGATAATATTCATGAAACAGCCTAAAATACCGTTTTCACTGACGGTAAGCATCTCCAGAAGAGAGGCGGTCACCGCGGTCGCCAGCGCAGTCAGCGGTCCGAACAGTAAGCCGCCGGCGGCAATTACAACATCCTTGGGGTCGTACTTCAAAAAAAGCACCATCGGGACCCGGCCCACGACTGCCGTGGTGTAGGCCAGGGCGCAGAGCATCCCCGTTATGACCGTTCTTCTTGTTTTGTCCTTCATAAAAAAGCCTCCTAAAAAAATTAACACCTGAACGTATTGTAATGGCGTTCAGGCGCTGATTTTTTCAGGTGTATTGAATATGTCAACAGAGCTGCTGTCCGGATCGACAGAAGAACGTGCAAAAGCCCGGCCCGACCGCCGGTCATTTCAACACACCTTCTTCAAATCCAGACTATACTGTCGGTTTTGGAATCGCACCAAATCAGCGCTTTCGCGCTCGCGGACTTTACCGCCGATCGGGAATTTCACCCTGCCTTGAAGACATTCATTCTATTCAGTTGTCGTTCCTCATTATAGATTTCTTTTCCGTCAATGTCAATAGAAATACTCAAATTTGTCCAAATATAAACCCATAAAATTCCTTCCTTTGCAACCGGAAAGCCTTGATTTTAAAGGCTTTGTATGCTATAGTATCCTTAAGATGGAAACATACACTTAGATTGCATTTTAAATAGGGAGAGGTGGAAATGAAAAAATTCTTATCAGCCATTGCGTTTGTATCCATTGCCATGGTGACAGGCAGTATTGTCTCCTATGCGGTAAATCAAAGTTCCCCTGAAATCCAGGGGGCGGCACAGGAAAATCGAACAAGCGTTTCCTGCGAAGTGACAGGTTGTACACAGACGGAAGTACACCAACACGGACTTTGCGGTATCGACGGCTGTACACAGACCGGCGAACACAGCCACGGTACCTGCAGCGTTGCGGGTTGTACCGAAACAGCCGCCCACATGCACGACGGCCAGTACTGCTATCCCCACTCCGCGGATGACGGACATGGGTATCATAACTGCGGTGTTGCAGGCTGCACTCTGGAAACCGCACACGCACACGGACTTTGCGGCATTGACGGATGTACACAGACCGGTGAACACAGCCACGGCACCTGCAGCATTGCGGGTTGTACCGAAACAGCCGCTCACATGCACGACGGCCAGTACTGCTATCCCCACTCTGCGGATGACGGTCATGGGTATCACAACTGCGGCGTAGCCGGATGCACTCTGGAAACCGCGCATGCACACGGACTTTGCGGCATCGACGGCTGTACACAGACCGGTGAACACAGCCACGGCACCTGCAACGTTGCGGGATGTACCGAAACAGCCGCCCACATGCACGACGGTGAGTACTGCTATCCCCACTCTGCGGATGACGGACATGGATATCACAACTGCGGCGTAGCAGGATGCACGGACATGAGCAGCCATACCCATAACTCCTGCGGCGTTTCCGGATGTACAGACATGGGCAGCCATACCCATAATTCCTGCGGCGTTTCCGGTTGTACAGACATGAGCAGCCATACCCATAATTCCTGCGGCGTTTCCGGTTGCACGGACATGGGCAATCATACCCATAACTCCTGTGGTGTTTCCGGTTGTACAGACATGAGCAATCATACCCATAACTCCTGCGGCGTTTCCGGTTGCGCACAAACCGGCGAGCATAGCCATGGAGGAAACGGGCATCATCAATCCGGCCATAGAGGCGGTCACCATTAACGAATGTTTTTGCAAAACGCCTGCGTATACAGACAACCGTATATGCAGGCGTTTTCTTTGCAGAAAGACAGACAAAATCCCCTGTGATTAGACAGCCACATGAAAAATCTCACAGGGCCGAGCCTGGGCCTCTTTTTGCCTTCCGCAGCTTCTATACCATACTATTTGATTTTGATCAGCCTAACTATTTATGCAAACTGCATAAGTTCTTCTTCAATTTCCTTTGCGTCATCCATTGACAAATCGGGATAGCAAATCGGAATTTCTTCAACCGTTAATTTTCCTATTTTCAGCATATGTCTGGCATTTTCCATTAGTGTTTCTCTTTTAATATCTTTCGCATAAGTTCTCATAATCTGCTCGTCATCAAATAAACTCATCATAATCGTTATCACCTCTACTTCCTTACTGCTTAAATAATGTTTTAAGATATTCCTATCCTTGCAAATACGGATTGTTTCTGTAACCGCCTGTTTTGTCATTCCCTGTTGTTTTATCTGCTCGTTAAAAACCTTGCAAAACACAATATATTCATTGATGATATTATCTTTATCACTCTCATATATTACTTGAGCCTTTATCTCAATATCAACATCTGCACCATCAAAAAACTCCTGGGATAAAGATATAATATCGGGCTTTCTGCCTTTGTTGCCTGTGTATATCACATATAATTCAGGCTTTGGCATTTTTACTTTCTTGCTCTTATATAGGCTCTGATTGGTTCGCTCAAAATATTCATGGTAACTCTGTGCCAAATACAATAATATTCTGATTGAAATATTTACTGACCATAGAGATTGTGCCTCCAAAAGTAATAGCAGCCTGTTGCTACCCACCATGATGCCAAGATCATTATACAAATTATCTGTAAGCACATTATCTATTGTGACAATATCCAACGTTTCCTCTGTTGCATCCTCATTCTCTGGGTGCAATGTTTTATACAATTTCAATAAATTCTTTTTATCTTGGAAAAGGTCTAAAAACACACTGTTTTTTTGCGGTACGCTTCGCCTTAATTTCCTTGGTTTGTTTTGCATCGTCCGACACCTTATCACCTCGATTTCTTAAAATCTATGGCAAAATACGATATAATCTACTCCTGCTTTACTTCAATTATACAGAAAAACGTCTGTTTTTACAATTAAATTCACATTAAAATTCTTCCTCCTTCCGGTTAATCCGTTACATTTCAAGTCCTCACCTCTGTAAAGTTCCTCAATATTGATACCGTTTCCGATATTTCATAAACATAAATACGGACAGGCACAGCGCCATCAGTTCCGCGGCAGGCGTGGCAAGCCAGATCCCATTGACCCCCAGCAGAGCGGGAAGCACCAACATGGTAATCAGCATAAACACAAAGGAGCTCGAAAAGGCCAGGACTGCGGAAATCATCCCGTTGGACAGCGCCGTAAACATTCCACTGGCAAAGATATTGAACCCGATGAAGAACAGCGCAAGGGTACATATCCGGTTTCCGGTTACGGCCAATTCATAAACCGGATTGTCCGGGCGGGCAAATACGGACACCAAGGGCCTTGTGGCGGCGAAGGAAGCGGTGACTGTCACAAGGGAAATCACCCCAATCACCTTCAGACTGACGGACACCAGTTTTTTCAGTTTTTCCTGATTTTTCTCCCCATAGTAATAACTGATCATGGGCGCAACGCCATAAGAATAGCCGGTGTAAAGGGAACTGGCAAACATAAGGACGTACATGATAATCGTCACGGCGGCAACACCGTTTTCCCCGACATAATGCAGCATGGTCCAGTTGAACATCATGGTAATGATACCCGTAACCAGAGCGGTGGCCATTTCGGAGCAGCCGTTGGATGCCGCGCCTGCAAGGACTTTGAAGCGAAAGGCAGGCTTTGTAAAATGGAGCAGACTTTTCCTGCTGCTGAATACAAACAGGCCCACCAGGGCTGTCACGGAATACCCCAGACCAGTGGCCATGGCCGCTCCGCCGATTCCCAGGTCCAAAACGGCGATGAAAACATAATCCAGTACCATGTTCAGCACGCCTCCCGTTACGGAGCAGACCAGGGAAAGGGCTGCCTTCCCGGAGGCAATCATATAGAGGGTAAAGTTGTTCATCAGCAGAATGGGGATGGTAAACAGCAGATAGCGGCCCAGATACGCGGTACAGTAGCCCGCCACCTCCCGGGACACCTCCAGGCTTCCGAAAATGCTGCCCATGACCGCATATCCCAGAATGCACATCACCAGACCCACAATCACATTGACCAAAATCAGAAACGTGAAATCTTCCCTGGCCTCCCCGGCCTTATTCTCTCCCATCTTTTTCATAATCACTGCGCTGCCGCCTGTGGCAAGCATGGTGGAAATGGCAGTCACCAACTGGATCACCGGCGCTGTCAGGTTGATGGCCGACAAGGCCTGTGTCCCGATGAGATTTGACACAAACAGCCCGTCAACCATGGTGTAAAAAGACATAAACACCGACATGGCTATGGTGGGAACGGCAAATTTGAGAATGTTCCCCAGGGTCACCGGTTTCCTGTAAGCATTTTGATTTTCCATAATTTTTCTCCTTATCCTCTTGTTTTTTTCCTGTATATGCCTTATCATAATCCATACAGTAACTGTACGGTCAAGAGGAGATTTGAAAAATGGAGAAAAAAAGCAAACTGCTCACCATCGGACAATTTGCGTCCCTGCACGGCATCAATAAGAAGACGCTGATGTGGTACGATGAAATCGGCCTGTTTCATCCGGCGTTCATCCATCCCGAAAACGGATACCGGTATTACAGCTATCATCAAAGCTCTATTCTGGAAACCATTCTGCTGCTGCGGGAACTGGATGTGCCCATTGACGAAATCCAGGCATTTATGAAGAACCGTTCCGCGGCAAGCATGGAACAGCTTTTACAGGAAAAAATCAAGGATTTGGACCGGAGTCTGGCCCATTTGAAAGCGGTTCGGAAAACCCTGATGCATCACCGGCAAAATATGCTGACCCTTCTGACCATGGACCTGTCCGCCATCAACCTGGTGGAAAAAGAGGCCCACAGTTTCGTCACTGTGGACGTGACCCCGGACACCTCCTTTGACAAACTGGTGGAGCTGATTACCAGTGAAACACAGAAATATCAGCTGCGCCGCCTCCACGACGCCTCCTATGGGACAATGATTTCCGTGGAAAGCCTCTCTGACGGAAAGTTTGATGATTACGCAAAAATGTTCATCGAGATTCCTTTTCCCGTAAAGAAAGAGGGACTGCACATACAGCCCGCCGGAAAATATCTACAGGCCTTTTACAGAGAATCCCCTGAAAACGCCGTGCTGTGCTACCGGAAACTATTTGATTATGCCGAAAAACACGGGTTTACGCTGTCAGGTTATTCTTATGAAGTCATTCTCAATGAAAACGTGATCGACAAAATGGAGGATGCCCTTGTTCAGATTGAGATACCTGTCGCCTAAAGGGAACATACAGGCCTTCTCAAAAAGCCATATCCCGTTTTATTGTACTGGCTTCAAATTCCACGCCTTTCTTCTCTAACCATTCTTCCCATTTTTCGATTGCCCCAAGCTGTCCCAGGGTGATGGCGCCTTCCGAAAAAGCTCCCACTATTTTGGAATAAATCGAAGAATCAAATCCGGAATACAGTATCCCCCATCCCTGATCCGGATCTTTTTCATTCATATATCCCATTCCGCCAATGCCAATTGTCAATATTCCGTTTTCATCCCGGAACGCATATCCGGCAATCTCCAATTCCGCATATGTCATTGCCATTTCCCTGCTTGTTATAAGGGAGGGATATTTGTCCATATATAGATTTGCAAGCTCCTCTAATTTCCGGGTTTGCTCCTCACCGTCAACCAATATACATGCGCCATTTCCTTCCGCGCCTTTTTTTCTGATGGCAGCAATTCCCGTGTATTGATTTGTTGTAATATCATACCGCTCATTTATACAGGAACCCTTTATCTCCTCAACCCCCATAAACTCCTTCAGGGTATTTTCCAGGGAAGCATCCATTCCCCATGCGTTCAGAAGTCCCCCCAGTCTGTCTTCCTGAACCAGATAACGTTTTCCGGTTTCAGAATCAACCTGGACAGTTGTGTTTTGGGGATCGAATTTATAATTCTGCTCTGATGTTTTGTCATATATGCACCAGTGATTTTTTATTCCGTCTTTATGATATACATAAACTGCATAATTCTCATTTTCAACCTTTTCCAGTTCCCTACAGGCCTGTACGCCCAGGCTTTCAGAGATGGGCCTGTCCCTAAGACCTGTATTCATACAAATATACGCATCATAGGGGCTTAACCGGCCACTTCCAACCCGATTCTCCGGCTCATGGGCATCCGCCCTGCCCACTCGCTCAAACAGGGACTTCCCCCTGTCAGCCCCCTTCCTGTTCCTGTACTCATAATGTCTTTCTGTCATCAAAACACTGTTAATTGCACTCATTTCAGGCCTCCATTGTTTTCCATACATTTGCCTCTTTACAGACTGAAAAAGCATTCCAGACATTACCGCCTTGAGAGAGGCAGATACATCCATTTTTCATAGCGTTCCACTGCTTTCTGGTGAATAGAACTGGGAACGCCAACCTTATTTCCTACTTCTTCTATCCGCCCATTTCTTACCTCACATTTGGTTTCGTTAATGATGAATTCCTTACTGGTATCGACTCCTAATTCCTTCAGAAATTCCAACATCATCGGCGTGCTCACCGTTGCCCGATGCAGCGCCGAAAACGCCTGCTGATCGCCGAAATGAATCAATGCGCTCAATCCAAATGCAAATGAACCTGCATTTTGGTAATCCTCCGCTGTTCCCTTTCCATAACTGTCAATTCTTACTCTATCCCTCTCCACCGTGAACTTATAACCATTGCCGAATTCAAAGACATTTCCCACGCCTATGCTAAGGCGGTTCTTTACAGGATCATAGCCTGTGGGATGTGTGGTTTTATATGGATGATCCAGCCTGCCAAAAACACTGATTTCCTCCGGTGTATATTTTACTGCCCCATTGACAGTAAATACTTTTTCACCATTGATAGAAAAAATACATGTAGTGGCATCAGCCATCTCCGAAGTGATTTCCATTTCATCCCCCTGCAGCGTATCCAGTGTATTTTTTCCCAGTCCCATCTCCTCCATCAGGCTAAGCATCTTTTTAATGCCGCTTTTACGCTGCTGATCAAAACCATTCAGTGCATCAGAATCCTCGCCCTTCAGGTTGTCATTAAAATACTCTACAAATTCATCGTGAGAACCGTCTTTTGTGGACAGTTTCCCTGTTGCCATGTTGTAAATATAAGAATGAATGCTTCCTACTCCGCTAATGCCCATTTTTTCTCTCCTTTTCATTTATCAGATCGGAATATGTTCCTTTCATTACAATAACGAAATGTATATCTCTGACATTTTTCAGAACTTGCCTATTTTTGTATTTTGCTCATCGTCCACCCCCAATTCTGCCAAACATCATGCACACTTCATCAATGCCCAGACAATCTGCTGTCAACACGTAAACATACTCTCCATACTCACAATATGCATTCACAAATCCATTCAGATATAGCGAAATAACAACCTCTTTTCCATTAACCGTTTCGATAATCTGTTGCTCATATTCTATATCCACAATTAATTCTCCTTGATCCTGAACCATCATCTGATCCCAGGTAATTATCTTTCCATCCTCATTTGTGTATCTCACACTAAACCAGTGCGCCATAACAATCCTTTCCGTCTCCTGGTATCCCTCCGGAATATATCCGGGTTCATTGCATTGAATGTCCCCCTGATCCTGATCTGCAAAGTAAGTGTATAAAATAGAATCTTCCCCAATTGACTTAACAGTCTCAAAAAACTTGATTCTATACGCCTGCACGCCCATTGTTATTACAAACAGAAACCCAAGTGTACAAATAAAAAGAAGTGCCACTTTTTTAGAAATCCTGTTAAATGCCTCCCTTCGGGGATGGCTTTTGCGCCTTATGAGCTTCTTCATTCTGCGTTCAAATCTGTTTGAAAATGGATACTCATAGTCTGTTTCACTTTCAAGCTCCCTTATAATCGCCTCGTCAACAATCGGCATATATTTGTACAGCCATTCATCAGTCACATTTATTGTTTTCATGAACATTCTCCTCCAGTTTTTGCAGTGCATCTTCAATCAGCAGCTTCCCTCTGGCAATCCTCTGTCTCACCGTCCCTTCCTGAATTCCACATAATCTTGCGATTTCCCTGTTTTCCAAATGCGCTGAATATTTTAACAGAAAAATATCCCTGTACTTCATGGGCAGTCTTTTTAATACATCCAACACCGCGTTATCCAAATCACTTTCCAGGTAAGTGAATGGCATATCTTCGTCTCCCAATTCATCCATAAGTATCTCCCTCTGTCTCTGTACATTTTTCTTTCTATAGATATCAATCGCCGCATTTTTTGCAATCGTTATTAAATATCTCTTCGTCCGTAGACTTTCAATTTCCCCTATGTCCTCCATATGCACTCCCAGATTAAGAAACGCATTATGCACTGCGTCCTCCGCCGAAAATCTGTCATGAAGCACAGCCATTGCGACTTTCCACATCAGATATTTGTATTTTTCATAGAGAACGGCGAATTTACTCTGATCCTCCGGTGTATCTATCATCAACAAAAATATCATACGTAAGCATTCCTCACTATTGCACCATAGTTTTTCATAAAATCACGCCTGTAATTTTTCATTTCTTCTCTGTCCCTCTGTCAAGAATAACGAACTATATGGTACTATTTGTTACATTTGATGCAAAATTTAATCTTTATTTTTTGTAATGCTTTTCTCTTAATTCAAAGTCAGCATACACACCACCCAAAAAAGAACGCCCTTGTATGGGCGCTCTCCACTTCTGCCTGTATGCCAAGGGCGTCAGCCCTCTCCCTTTTCAGCCTTTTCCATATGCTCTCGAATCTGTGATTCATGCTCCAGACAATAATCATATCCCCATTTCATAAACCTGTCTATGGGCATGGAACGGTACATGTCATACAGATGGTCTAACAGCTTCTCTCCCTGAATTTCCAATGTATAGAAATAGGGATATACACAGGATTTGGATGCATAATAAGGATTCAAAGAGGCCAGTCTCTCATCCCGCATCACCGGCTCCACTGCCATTTCGCTGAAAATCCATTTCAGGTGAGGCGTCTCGTATTCCCTCGGATCGTCATGAAAATGACGCTGCCAGACAAGAAACCAGACAAAATGTATGATTTCGTGGAGAGAACTCCCCAGAGCGCCCTTGGGACCGTTTCGGTAAAATACATCGAAGGCATGGTCTTTTAGATAGCGGGGGGAAATGGGATTAAATGTAACCCTGGCACACAAATCCGAAAGCTCATCTGTCAGATCCGTATCAAAGGCTTCCTCCAATGCGGCAGTAACCGACGCCCTGTTTTCCTGCCATTGCCTATTGTAAGCTTCGATCTTTTCTGCCAGTTCGTCCTTCATCTGCGCCGCATACTCCGCAAAGAAGCCGGTCAGATACCGCCGCCTGTCTTCTGTTGTGCCTGACAAAAATCCTTCCCTGTCAATCTGCGGAAAAAAGAAAAAAACCGGTCCGCTCCAGAAGCCTGTCTGCCCTTCCTTCGTAAATTCCAGAATACTCTCCACACTGTAGCCCACCCCTGGATAACAAAATTTCAGCTCCATCGTTCAAGTCTCCTTTTTTCAAACGCTTTCGCAAATACACCCTCACAACGCCTGTCTTTTTACTTTACAAACACAAAATTATCGTTCCGGCCGCTCCGTGGCGTTCCGGCCTTTTGCCGCTGCTGTCTGTTCCATTTTACCACATCCGGGCATTTTTTTCCATTGCAAATCCCGGCCAAATTTTTTCCACCATCTGCCTGGGCCGGGATACTCTCTTTCAGGAACGCAGCCCTCTATCTGTCCATCCGCCGCTTTTTTATATTTTATCACTGCCTCTTTCGCATTCCATTCATCTTTCTTGATACATCAGGCTGAATTTCTTGAGGGAATATGGAATTCCTTTGACAGAACTCTAAAAAATCGAACATCTAAAAGACAGAAAAGGCTTGACTGCAGCAGAAAACCCATTAAAATAAAATACAAATAAAGGGCAACCCATTGATAAAGGAAGGTGGTTGCCACCCAATTGGGCAGACATCAGCAAATCATGCCTTCCATGAGCCGTGAATTTCATCAAAAAAGCAGGAACCATACAGGAAAACGAAGGAGGACTGGCTATGACATTTGACAAAGAACAAATTTTCCTATTCCCGGGAGAAACATTGACTGACGTAATTTTTGACAAAGGTATTCGGTTTGACATTGTAAAAAAAGAAGAGTCCATATGGTGCGGCGCACTGGGTTATGCCGCCGATTTGACGGCTGAACCGGATATTGAGGGACTGCTTGCCAGATATCAGGCTCTTATATCAGCAGAAAAACGAGAGCTTGTAAGCCCTGACTGGAGCGGCTGCCTAAGTATCGGCTATTGGCCCGGCGGAGATGTGCCCCGCGGAATTATGTTCATGCAGCAGGTTGCAGCAGAGGAACAGGATAAACGGTATGACTTGTATAAAACCCCGGCTTCCCTGTACATCCGTGTTCACTATGACAACGCAGAAATCCCCGAAAAGCTGTTGGGAAAAGAACAATGCGGCGTATTTGAGCTGTATGGACCGATTCATGAGCTGGCGGAGAAGAACGGCTATGAAGCCCTGTCACCTGTGAGCTATGAATTTGAATATTACGGCAGTAAATCCTGCTATGCTTATTGTGCAGTAAAAAAGAAAACAGCGTAAAAATATGGTTTTACCGCAATTACACAACAGGGAGGAAATGCAGACATGCGAGAAGAAGAAAAAATCAATGCAGGGATTTTGTTCAGCCCCGCCGATCCCGAATTAAAGGCAATCAAACTGAAAACCCACAATTTGAATGTAGACTATAACAATACATATGAGGATGAGGAAGAAAAACGGGCGGAAATCCTTTCCCAAATCATCGGCGAACTCGGAGAAGGCGGGCGTATCCAGGGTCCCATTGCGTTTCACTACGGAAAACACACCAAAATCGGCAGAAATTTCTTCGGAAATTTCAACCTGACAATCCAGGACGATGCCGAAGTCACCATAGGGGATAACTGCAATTTTGGTCCCAATGTAACCATTGTAACGCCTGTCCATCCCATGCTCCCCAATGAGCGCCGGGCAATGCTGACGGCAAACGGGGAGAAAAAATCCCTCTGCTATGCCAGGCCCGTACATATCGGCAATGACTGTTGGTTCGGCGCTTCCGTGACAGTCTGCCCCGGTGTGACGATTGGGGACAACTGTGTCATCGGCGCAGGCAGCGTGGTCACAAGGGATATTCCCGCAGGCAGCTTTGCCGCAGGTGTTCCGTGCAGAGTGATACGGAAGCTTACCGAGGCGGACAGCATGCGGCATCTTCCGGATATTCTGGCGGACAATTCCATCATAGAATGAAATTTATTGTGCCATAAGGCAAAACCTGCTGAATTTTGCTGACGGAATATCAAACAAGAACCCTTGACATGAGGAGGATTTTTTATGCTGAAAAAACGTGCTAGCACCATGTCTTTAACTATCATTAAGGAAAATTTGCTAAAAATACTATTTCCTTTAACGCACCCTCTCTCTTTTCTTAATGCTAAATCCATTTTTCAAATACAACTTTACTGCATTTTGATTCCATTCAGCTACATGCAAAATAATTTCTTCATAGCCTTGTTCCTTTATATGATTCATTCCCCATAACAATAATTTTTGTCCTATACCCTGTCCTTGAAACGATTTCTCAACAATTAAATCATCTAACTCATTTTCATAACAAGAAACAGCACCTACTATTACTCCATTTTGCAAATAAAGGAAAATATCCTTTATTTTATCTTTAATTTGGGAATAATCATAATAAAAATTTATTGGCTCAACTTCTAACGCTTTTCTCATTTTGTAAAAACATTCATTATATATTTTCATATATTCATTCCAATATTCTTTTTGAAAAGAAACACATATTATGTCATTGTGATACTTCAATCCTTTATTATAAATCATTTCATAAGCCATTATTTCTTTCATCTATGTTTCTCCCAAAAATTAATCACTCATCATCAATGAAACTTGACAGAGCCAACGGCCAAATACGGTTGCAGTTTTATTTCCCGGAAAGTCTTTTTGCAAGATGTATCTCGCCGTCCTCGCGGTAACCGAAGGTTGTGTAAGCGGTCCGGGCCGCCGTGTTCTCCGATCCGGTAAGCAGCTCAAATTTATGGAGCAGATAATGCTTTTGGCAGTATTCCTCCGCATAAGCGATCATTGCCCCTGCAATTCCAGACCGCCTGTGCTGCGGTTTTACATACACCTCGGTGATCTCCGGCATGTAGTCGTCATAGCAGAAAGATTTTTTCAGCTGAACGCACACAAAACCGGTGAGTTCCCCCTGATCCTCATCGACAATGACCACCTCCTGCCTGTTGGCAGTGAGGGAGGCCCTTATGTTTTCCAGTGTGGTTTCGCCCTCACCGTTAAACTCGTTATTCAACATCTGTAATTGCGCTGCATCCTGTTCTGTGGCAATGCGTACCATTCAGTCTACCTCCATCTCATATAATGCCATAGAGCGGCCATTGGGATAATCAAGAATATCCACAATTTTATAACCGGCCTTCAAATAAATCTTTCTGACCGCCTTTTCATCCAACCCGGTGTCCAATCGGATGTACCGGATGCCGCGCCTGCGGCACTCTGACCGGATTGCCTCCGTAACCAGTTTTGTCATGCCCCTCCCTGCAAATCTGCGCAGAACACAGAATTTATGCAGGTAGGCGGCTTCCTGTTCGGGGGCATTGGGCCAGTAAACTGCATCCGTCCACTGCAGAATGAAGCCGCAGGCAATTTCCCCGTCAATAGTACCGATGCAGAAATTCTCCGGTTGGGCATCGGGAGTAAGCAGTTCTTCCGCCGTCAGCCATTCATCAGGCCAGACACGGTATCCCTGTTTCCGTCCCCAGGCCGCAACCTCACGCATAACGGAAATGGCGTTTTCCACTTCCCCAAAATGAATCTCTATTTTTTCCATAATCCCTGTCCTTCACAATTCCTGTTCTGCACAATTTCTGCCCTTCACAATTCCTGTTCTTCACAATTCCTGTTCTTCACAATTTCTGCCCTTCATGATCCCTGTCCTGATAGCTGCATTCCGCAACTAATAACTGCGTTTTCCAATTCCAATGCCAAATTACCCCATCTCCCCGCCCTAAAAAGTCCTTGCCCAGAGCGTAAAACATGATTCGTGTTTGTGTCACTTAATATCAATCCAAATGCCAACATCCCTCATCACAGAATCGGGAACGCTCTTATAGAAGCGCTGCGCCTCCTCATTGGCGGCAGTCAAGGCAATCAGCGTGTCGATTTGCCTGTCCTTTAAGATTTGCCGCAAAGATTCCAACAATCTCTGCGCCACCCCCTGATGCCTGCTGCTTTTTATGACGCAGATCCAGTCAAGATACGCCTTTTTTGACCCATCAAAGCGGCTTGCAATGAGGGAAGCGTCAATCCTTCCAACCACATTTCCGTCGTCATATGCCAGAAGAGAAATGGCATTGTCGAAACTCCTGTCATCAAAGCTCCTTTCTACAGCGCTGACATAAGCCTGATTGATCTCCCACCCCCAGAAGTCTTCCTCCCTGCGCAGTCTCCTTTCAAAATCCAAAACATCTGGTATTCTGTCTTTCGTATAGGTTTGTATCTTCAATTCCATATCCCGCCCTCCAAAGTAAATTGAAAGTAAATTTAGCGTTCCGCAGCATTTGACAGCAGCGGATAAATATGTTACAATAACAGAACAAAAGGGAATACTGCCGATAGACGGTCAGCCCAAAATAAGATATCACAAAGAAGTGACTTTTCCTTTGGCTGGGGCGGTCACTTTTTTGTGTTATCTATGTATGCTATCAAGATTGGCACAATGAGGAGCATTCCCCTCTGCATCTGCATCGAAGGACTGACCGCCTACCCGTTATGGCAGTACCCCATGTGCGTATTTTATCAGAAAAAGTCGGATGCTGCAAGGGCCATTTCTGCTATTTTCTATGAAACCTTTTCTATGAAATGAAATCGGAAAGGAAACACTATTTTTATAAAATACGGATTTCCCCCGGAAATAATCTGTAGTATAATGGAGTCAGGAATCACGCAAATTTCCCGCACATTCAGGAGGATGCTGTTATTCCAAACAAAACGGAAAACAGTTTGAACTGAAAAGCAGAAAGGATTTATCATTTATGGGCATTCTTGCAGGCTTTATGCTCCCCCACCCGCCGCTGATCATACCGGAAATCGGCAAGGGGGAAGAACAGAAAATTCACAATACCACCCAGGCCTGCCAGCAGGCAGCCAGGGAGATTGCCGCTCTCCGTCCGGACACCATCGTGCTGCTGTCGCCCCATCAGACCATGTATGCGGACTACTTTCACATTTCTCCCGGCAGAAACGCCAGGGGTGATTTCGGGCAGTTCGGCGCAAAGCAGGTATGCCTGGAAGTTTCCTATGATACGGAATTCGTCACATACCTGGGCGGTGTGGCCGGGTCACACAACCTCCATGCCGGTACACTGGGGGAACGGGAGAAAAAACTGGACCACGGCACCATGGTTCCTCTGTATTTTGTCAATCAATACTATACGGAATATCGTCTGGTTCGTGTCGGCCTGTCCGGCTTTCCCCTTACCGCTCATTACCGTCTGGGCCAATGCATCCGTGAGGTCTCGGAAATCCTTGGCAGAGAAACCGTCATTATCGCCAGCGGGGATCTGTCCCATCGGCTTAAGGAGGACGGGCCTTACGGCTACCGGAAGGAAGGCCCGGAATACGATGCCAGAATCATGGACGTCATGGGCCGGGGGGCTTTCGGGGAACTTCTGGAATTTCCGGAAAGCTTCTGCGAAACCGCCGCGGAATGCGGACACCGCTCTTTCACCGTCCTGGCGGGAGCCTTTGACGGAACCAGTCCGGAGGTACGGCGGCTCTCCTATGAGGGGCCTTTCGGCGTGGGATACGGCGTCTGCACCTATCATGCCCGGAAAACGGAAGAATCGCCTTCCAGGGAGGAAAACCGCAATTTCCTGGAGCAGTTTGAGGCCCGGGAGAAAGAGCGGCTCCGCGCACGGCAGGAAAAGGAAGACCCTTATGTAAAACTTGCCCGGCACACCATCGAGACCTATCTGCGCACCGGAAAGCGGCCTTCCGTGCCGGAGGGGCTGCCGGAAGAACTGTACAGCCGCAGGGCAGGCGCCTTTGTGTCCCTGAAGGAGGACGGAAAGCTCCGGGGCTGCATCGGCACCATCCAGGCAGCGCAGAATTCTCTTGCGGAAGAAATCATCCGCAATGCGGTCAGCGCCTGCTCCGAAGACCCCAGATTCCCTCCTGTGGAACAATGGGAAGCGGGGCGGCTCACCATCAGCGTGGACGTTCTGGGAGATACGGAGCGGATATCCTCCCCCGGGGAACTGGATGTGGAACGATACGGCGTCATTGTGACAAAGGGGAGCCGCCGGGGACTGCTGCTGCCCAACCTGGAAGGCGTGGACACCGTGGAACAGCAGATTGCCATCGCCAAACAGAAAGCAGGCATCCAGGAACAGGAAGCCGTGGAATTGGAGCGGTTTGAGGTAGTGCGGCATTATTAGAAAACCGGGAAACCACAAGAAAGAACAGGGCTGCAGAGGGGCTGTCTGAACTGTTACAAAATCACAATCCCAAAAGAAAAAGGCAGAAAATGCCCCCTGAAACGGAAGGAAAGGGAGAAAATTTATGAAAACCACTTGTCAGGTATGTATGCACCGCTGTACGCTGTCCCCCGGGCAGACCGGACTCTGCGGCGCCAGAAAAAATGAAAACGGTAAGATTGTATGCGCCAATTACGGCCGGATTACCTCCCTTGCTTTAGATCCCATTGAGAAAAAGCCCCTGAAGCACTTCCGCCCGGGAAGCCTGATTCTGTCCGTGGGAAGCTACGGCTGCAATCTGCGCTGCCCTTTCTGCCAGAACCACGAGATTTCCATGGCCGGGGAAGGGGACGTCCACAGCCCCTATGTGCCGCCCCAACGCCTGGCGGATTTGGCTCTGGAATGGAAGGAACGGGACGGCGCCGGAAACATCGGCATTGCCTACACCTACAATGAGCCTCTTGTGGGCTGGGAATATGTCCGGGATACGGCCCGGCTTGTGAAGGAAAACGGAATGGCCAATGTCCTGGTGACCAACGGCACTGCCGCTCCGGAAATACTGGAGGAGCTGCTGCCACTGATTGACGCCATGAACATTGACCTGAAGGGCTTTCGGGCGGATTATTACCGAATGCTTGGGGGCGATTTGGACACGGTGAGAACCTTCATCGCAAGGGCAGTGACAGCCTGCCATGTGGAACTCACCACCCTGATTGTGCCCGGAGAAAACGACAGCCCGGAAGAAATGGCGGCACAGGCCCGGTGGATTGCGGATCTCAATCCGGAAATTCCCCTTCACATTACACGGTTTTTCCCCCAGTATCATATGCTTGACCGTAAACCCACGGAGATTCAAAGCCTGCGCCGACTGGCGGAGACTGCGGGACGGTATCTGACAAATGTTTCTCTGGGAAATGTGTGATACATGTACAGCCCCTTTACCGGCACAGCCAAAACAGCCCCTCCATGGCTTTCAGCCTTTGCAGTTTCCATATACCCAGAATTCCTCCATGGCCGCGTTAAATTCATCCGGCGTGTCCATATTCACGCAATGCCCCGCTCCCTCAAAAACTACCACACTGCATTCCGGCTCGTTTTTCTTCCACATTTCCACGGCCCACAGTTCCATGGGGATATCATGCCTTCCGCAGCCAATCAGCAGAGGATAGTTCCTCGGCCCGGTCTGCCGGGTATTGACCATGCTGTTGAGAGAGGCAAGATACCGAAAGGACTTTTTCGGAAACTGTAGGTTCATCTGGTAAAATGCCTCCTGCGCCTGCAGCGTATATGCTGAAATTTTTTTGTTTGACCTGGCAAACCATTTAACGGAAAAGAGCGCCTTAAGCATCATAAGCATCTGGGACGCGCCGTTTTCCCGCTGCATTTTGACGTCAAAATTGTTGATATCATAACCGCCGAAACAGGCAAGTGACTGTACGGCTTCCGGATACCGGTTTGCAAAATCCTGCGCCAATACAGCCCCCAGGGAAATCCCCACAATATGTATCTTTTGAATTTTTTCCGTATTCAGGATTTCCCTAATCCACCCGGACATTTTCCGGATACTGTCACCTTTCCGCGCCCTGGTTGATTTGCCGTGGCCGAGGATATCCACCATAAGTAGATTGTATTTGTCCTGAAAACAGGCAATCTGCGGCTGAAACATATTGTGATTGACAAAAGCAGCATGTATAAAAAGGACCCACTCCGCGTTTTCCTTTCTACTGGTATAATACACAACCGGCGATTCCTCTAAATGATATTCCTGCATAGTTCCCTGTCCTCATCTTTCTGAACAGACTTCCCGTCCGTCCCCTATTGCAAGATGTCCGATTCTGGGGGGCTGCTCTGTGCTGTGTGCTCCCCCAATCTCAAGGCATCTTAAACACGCTCACTTTTCTACGAAAAACAGTCTGGCAAATTCCTGCAGCACCCTTAACAGGATAAGCACAAATTTGTTGTGTGGTCTGCGCCTTGCCCTGGTCAGCACCTTTGGGCTATTTTATAAGTATAGAAAACATCAACCGCCAAAAGAACCGCAATCACCGCCGCTGCTGACAGAAAGCAGTACATTCCCCGGACAAAGAAGCTGATCACCACGATAACGGCACCTCCGATGATATAGGAGATTCCGCTAAAACGCTGGCTTTTTTTCCAAGTTGTTTCATTCTTCATACTCCACCGGGTTTTCAGCCCCGTCACCGCGTTCATCCGCAGCTTGGGCATGATATTTCCCAGGATGATCATCCCAATACCCAGAAGTCCAAACAGAATTTGATTCACATCCCATGGATGGAAGGACAGGTTTTCCACCTTATGAAAACCGGCATACAGAATATACCCTGTCATGGCATTAAAAATAAGCAGGGTGACAATACCCGCAGCAATACAGACTTTCTCATTGTTGTTTCCATGCTCCTCCTGCCTTGCAGCTACCTTTGCCATTCCCAGAAAAAAGAGTCCCAAAACGACTGTGACAATGGGAACAATCAGAACCTCGTATTTACTGCCCCAACGTGTCACCTGATTGTCCGAACCATAATGCCCGGGGATTTGCTCCGGCAAAAACCGCAAAGCAGCCAAAGCGCCCATCAGCGGCAGAAACATAAGCCCGTAAAACACGATTTTTTTCCCTTTCATACTTGACCTCCCCGCAAACTTTCGATCCACATGACTGCTTCGTCCAGAATCGATAAATTCAGCTCATAATAGATAAAATTCTTGTATTTTGTCTCATAAATCAGATCTGCCTTTTTCAGCTTTGACAAATGATAGGACAATGCCTGGGGCGTCATGTTAAGCGCATTTGCCAAATCTCCGGAATTGATTCTGCCCTCCTTTAACTTCAGCAAAATCTGTCTGCGGGTTTCATCCGCCAGGGCCGCTAATACTTCGCTTACCGCCAACCATTCTCTCCTCCTGTTTCAAATTTTCTTTAAATAGAATTATAGACATATTCGTTTCAACTGTCAATAACTATTTCAAATTATTTTTAAATACTATCATTTATTATGATTTACATTTCCTGCACCCATGCTGTATAATACAGACATGCAGCCATAGAGCCGCTGCTTCCATGCCCGGCCGAATGATACCTTACCCCATAAGGCCGGACACCGGAATTCCTCACGAAAAGGAGCTGAAGAAAATGAAGTGCCATCCTAAGTGCCATCCTATCAGCAGCAAAGCCAGTAAATCCGGAAGCAACGCCGGACACCCTACAAAAAGCATTCCAATAAACACTGCGGGAAACAATACAGAACGCAATACACAGCGCAATCGAAAAAACAATACCGAAAACAGGCTGCCCCGGGCAGTCACCCGATTCCCAATCTGGCTGACTTCTCTTTTCATGATGCTTTTGCTGACAGCCTGCGGCAGCGGGGCTGCTGACAGCGGCAGACAGGTCTGGATTCCGGAATTCCGGACCATTGAAATGGCGGAGAATTCCTACAACAACATGGCGATTCTGGGAGACACCTTCTACTACATCTCCTATGAACAGCAGGGAGAAGGCTTCCGCTATCGTTTAAGCGGCTATTCCCTGACGGATGGCCCTCTGCCCCCTGTTCCCCTGAACTGGCCGGACCAAAGGGACAGATTCCTCACCAGTTTATTTGCCATGGACCAGGAGGGCGGCGTCTACGTCATCACCTTTGTCACGGCGGAAGGCGGCTCCGAAACCCATCTGTGCAAGTTTGACACAGCGGGAACCCTCCTCTATGACACGGACATTTCCGGGGAAACCGGCGACATCAATCTGCTGGCAGCGGACAGCCTGGGACGCATCTATATCTCCGGCAGTGCATCCGGCGCTTCCTGTATCTGGCTGTATACGGCGGAGGGAACCTGCCTGGGAACCTTCACCCCTGATCTGCCCACGGGAAGAATCACCGCCCTGGGTCCCGGCAGGGATGGCGCCATGTACGCCTGCTGCCAGAGCAACAACGGAGGCGGAACCGATTCTTTCCTTATGGAAATCGATTTCGACAAAGCAAAGGCCGGGGCTTTACTTGCCGATTTCCCCCGGGGAGACAATTCCCTCCTGATTCCCGGGCCGGAAAATACGCTGCTTTCCTTTGACAGAACCACCCTTTATTCTTATGATTTGACAACCCAAAAAAGCGAAATCCTCTTTGACTGGCTGGACTACGGGATCAACGGTTCCCATGTGACGGCTGTTCACATGCAGGACAACGGCCAACTCCTGGCAGTGAATTCAAACCTCGCCGAAAAAAACATTGAACTGGCGCTGCTGAAAAAATCCCGCGGCACCCAGGTCCCGGAGAGGGAAACCATTGTCCTGGGCACGCTCTACAGCAATACCCTCCTGCGGAATGCCGTGATGGAATTCAACCGGGAGAACGAGAAATACCAGGTGAAAATCAGAGAATATCTGGACCCCCAGACACATGACCGGGGGGACGCTGCCCTGCGGCTGAACAACGATATTCTCTCCGACAACTGCCCTGATCTCCTGGACACTGCGGAGCTTGACCTGAATGCTCTGGCGTCAAAAGGGCTTTTCGCGGATTTAAATCCCTATCTGGAAAGCAGCACCCTGCTGAATGCCTCGGACTTCCTGGACAATCTTCTGGAAGCATATACGATAGACAACAAACTTGTTACCATTCCGTCGTGTTTTTCCCTAAGGACAGTATTTGGACAAAGTACGGAGACAGGCCAGAACTGGGGATGGACTCTGGAAGAACTGATTGCTTACGCAAACGCCCATCCGGAGGCGGAGATTTTCGACAATACCTCCCGAAGTGAAATCATGCAATATCTGATGAGCTACAATATGGATACCTTTATCGACTGGTCCTCCGGGGAATGCCGTTTTGATTCCGATGCCTTCAGGGAACTGCTCCAATTTGTTTCCAGCTTTCCCGGAGAAACCGTACAAAACCCCCAACAGGCCTCCACCCCGGTCAGAATCCGGAACGGGGAAGTGCTCCTCCTGGCAGAGACCCTTACGGATTTCAATTCCATACAACTGCCCCTGGCGATTTACGAAAATGGGGCAAACTTCATCGGCTTTCCCTCCGGGGACGGCAGTGCAGGCTGCATGCTCCTCCCTTATGGGGCTTACGGCATTACCGTGAGCTCGGAGCGGAAAGAAGGCGCATGGGCCTTTCTGGAAAAATTCCTGACCTCTGGCGACAGGGATTCCGCCTTCTTCCCTTCACAGAAAACCAGACTGGAGGAAAAAGCCGCATACGCCCTGAAGCCCGAATCCCTTACTGATGAGAACGGAAATCCCCTTCCCAACAGCACAGATTTGGTATCCATCGGTTACGCCGACTGGGAATACACTTACCATATCCCCACCCAAGAAGAGGTTGCACTGACACTGGACTTAATTGCCGCGGCAAAACCGGTATCCTTCAGCGAGACAAATGAAGTGGTCACCATAATCAATGAAGAGGCGGAAGCCTATTACCTGGGACAGAAGACCCTGGACCAGGTTGTGGAAATTATCCAGAGCCGGATTCGGATTTATGTCAATGAGGATTGAGGGTAACCGTTCCGGGCACTGTCCGGACGATTGCGCCTGACCGCTGTATGGCTGAAATGGAGGCAGGCGCAAATGCCTTTTTATACTGCACGCCGGTTGAATTTGCAGTGCAACCCGACTGCAGACCGCCAGCCAGGTACTTTCCCTGATGCATCAATGTAAATCCTGACGGTCTGCAGTATAGTCCCAAATCCCGGCATAGTGCGCAATCAGCAATGCCCGAAAGGTAATATCACATTGCCTGCGTACTTTTGCGCGCCAGTCCGTCTCCAACTGTCCGCCAAAGTACGGACTCCAGCTTCGAAATTCGCCTTCATAGTGTTCAACAGCGCAAATTCCGTCCTGACTGATATGGTCAACAATAAAGTCCACTTCTTCCCTAAGTTCCGGCAAATACGGATATAATCCGCAGCGCACCAACCATTCCACTTTTTCCAGATTTGTTCTGCGCACTCCGTCCCCGGTGTGATGATTAAGTCCGTCCCCGGAAACAGAGTATCCTTCATTCAGCAGCCAACATGGGCCAACGGCATGATTGCCTACCCAACAGCTTACGGGAGTCTTTATAATTTCCTCCCTGTCTGTTCGCATCAGCCTTTGAAACGCCTGGGCAAGCATGGCAACATTTTCTTTCATTTTCCATTTTTCTGCGGTAAATGCCAGTATCTCCAAATGGTATCTGCAGGGCCACCTCTCATTTTTGTTAAATATCCGGCCCTTTTTAACAGGGCGGGAAACCTCCCATATGGAATCTACCTGCGTCACTCGCTTAAAGGATTCCAGAGAAAGCTCAATTTGCGGCGAAATATCTATTACATCGTCATAGTGCGCTCTTGCAATACAGGCACACCTGATCAGATTTTGCCCCTGTGCGGGAATTTCAAATTCACTCCAGTATTGTCCTTTGGTTCCATAAATCCAATCCGTTAATTCCGTCGTAACATAGGCATCCATGGCCCTGTCCAGGAGCGGAGTTCCTTTCAGGGCCTTTTCGCCCATATATTTTGTGGCCACTTCCTGATTGTCATACTGCCCTGCATTTTTACTGCTTCCATGAAAACCCAATCCGATCCAACCGTTATCCTGCTGCTTTTCGCTGATGAACCCGAGCAGTTTTTCTCCCAATATCCGCTCCTGCAGAGTTCGCTCTTCCGCTTCCGTGATTGTGTGCAGGATTTCTTTTTTTACCCGAAGCTGAATTGACGGATTTGCCTTGTCCAGTAAAAAAGCAATCATCTTATCCTTCATGCAAATTGGTTCCTTTCTCTGTCGGAGTTTCTTATTTCAAGCCTTTCATCATCCGGGACGAGAGCAGGCATTCATCCCCATTGACCATGTAAATCACGCGGTTCTGAAAATCGATTTCCCTGATATTGTCTTTGTTTACCAAATAGGAGCGGTGACAGCGGTAAAACCGTCCGTCCACCTCTTTTTCAATCTCTTTGATTTTTCCCAGAAATTCCATCTGACGGTTCTTGCAATGCAGAATAATCTTGTGTACATTGGGAGAGGTCTCAAAAAAGAGAATCTCGTCATAATCCACTGTGAACACCTTTTCGTTTACTTTCACGGAAAAATTCGCGTGCACTTTATTATTCACAGAGGCAAATCTCTGGTTCGCCTTGAGAATGCAGTCATAGACCCTTCTATCCAATTCCTCCGGATCATCCTTTAAAATAAAATCCAGGGCCTCCAATTTGTATATAAAGGTCAGGTAGCTCATCTCCGAGTGGGTGGTGACAAAAATAATAAACCCTCTGGGATCATATTTCCGGATTTCCTGCGCCAGAATCAGTCCCGTCATATCCGTGCCCAGGGCAATATCCAGAAAATAGATTCCCACCTCCTCCGTTTTCTTCACTTTATCCAGGATGCTGTGGGGATCTTCGGAGACACAGCAAAGCTCCATGTCCAGGTCTTCCATCAGGACAATGTTTTCAATCACCTGCTGTATTCTGTCTCTTTCCGCTTCCATATCTTCACATATATAAATCTTCAACATACTGCATTCTCTCCTTACCATAGAGCGTATCTGGAAATTCAGGCCTGCCGGCTGTCCGGAGACATTTCTTTTCTTGATCTTACACGAAATGCCATAAACTTGTCAACAGGGGAATCCGCCCCCGCCCAAGGGAAATACCAACCCGGACTCGCCAAAACGAAAGCAGTCGGCTGACCGTCATTCCCCCTCGGACACGCTCCCGCAGGTCCTCCCAGAAACAACATCCATCTGCCAATAAAATCCAACCCGGACTCGCTAAAACGAAAGCAGTCAGCTGACCCCTCCCGTTTCAGACAGTTATGCATTTTGCCTTAATCTGTTCCTGTTCCCGGCTTCGCCGCTCACAGCAATGTGATGCCCTTAAACAGTGACCTTAAGTAACAGTTCAGCGCCCTGTCTGAACTGTTATGACCTTACTCTTTCATCAGCTCCAGGAAGGTATCCTCCAGGGTTTCGCTGTCCTCGTAAAGCCCTGTCAATACCACATTGCGGGACGCCAGTAACTTTGCCACATCCTTCTTTTCACTGGTCCCAATCCGGATCCGCACCGCCTGCCCCTCCCGGGAAGCCACATCGTATCCGTTGTCCTGGAGAATGTTCCGGGCATTTTCCGCATCCAGGCTTTCCACTACATAGGTAATCTGTTTTTCTCTGCTGTCCCCGTCCAAATCCATAAACCGGATGACTTCCCCATTTTTGATGATGATTGCCCTGTGGCACATTTTTTCCAGTTCCCCCAAAAGGTGGCTTGAAATCAATACGGTGATGTGCTTTTCCTCCGCGATTTTCCGGATATATTCACGGACTTCGTAGATCCCCTCCGGGTCCAGTCCATTGGTGGGTTCGTCCAGTACCAGGACATCCGGATCCTTTAATAACGCCTGGGCAATTCCCAAACGCTGCCTCATGCCCAGGGAGTAGGTTTTGACCTTCTTATGTGCAGCATCCTTCAGCCCCAACAGTTCCAGTAATTCTTCTACCTTCTTTTTTCCTACACCGTTCAATCCGGCAAAGTACATCAAATTCTGATATCCCGTGTTGTACGGATAAAAACTGGGTGTTTCAATCATGCAGCCAATATCCCTGACGCCGCTTAAATCCACCTCCCCTGTATAATTTCTGGTCAATCCCACCAGGATTTTCATGATACTGGTTTTCCCGGCTCCGTTTGGCCCGATCAGCCCCACAATCTCCCCGCTGCCAAGCTCAAAAGACACTTTATTTAAAATCTGAAAGTCCTTTGCCCTTTTGCTCACATTGTTCACTCTCAACACACGATTCCCTTTCACGCTGCGCCTCCTGTAATTCGTACTTTCTTTTTTGACAAGTTTCAAACAAGATTCAGATCCCGGCATCCCCTCTGGTTTTATAACCCAGATTTTATGGTCCAGGTTCTATCATCCTGATTCCATAATCCAGGTTCTATCATCCTGATTCCATAATCCAAGTTTTATCATCCTGATTCTATCATCCAGGTTCCATAATCCAGGTTCCATAATCCAGGTTCCATAATCCAGGTTTTATCATCCTGATTCTATGATCCCTGTTTCATCATCTAAGTTTCATTATAGCGCAAAAATCCCCGTTTTCCCGTTTCTGTCGTAAATGCCCCATTTTCCGTCGTAACTGTTTTTTCTTGCCAATTTCTCCCCATTGCAGTATAATAAACCCAACGCCAAGATTCGCCGGAAATCTTGGCGTTGGGTTTGCACCCGCCTTATCAAGTAAACGCAGCGGCAGCTCTGTGTCCCCTGCAGAACCTTGGCGGGAACCCCACTGCATGACCGTAGAACGTTCAAGGAGATTGATATGCAACTGCTGTATTGGACTGCCTCCGCAATGATAGCGC
>OFFK01000771.1_pt1 | contig 26079 bp, 21 predicted proteins | sample 1521361 | NCBI WGS metagenome assembly OFFK01 (sample SAMEA3504096, study PRJEB24116) | mouse gut metagenome | biome: mouse gut; feature: mouse-associated habitat; material: faeces | place: Denmark | collected 2011 | reverse complement strand
AACCAAACATTCCACGCAAAAAAAGCCATAACCTTCTGGCTATGACTTTGATATTACTTATCAAATTAATTTACACTTCCATCATTCATAATGCGTCCACATACGAATTATCTTCACAGTCCCTTGATATTTTACATCTTTATATATTACAGGTTCATTATACACTTGATACACAAGACGATGTTGAATATTAATCCTTCTTGAATACAATCCCTCTAAATTTCCAACCAATTTTTCATATCTTGGCGGATTTTGATATGGATTCTCTCTAATAATATCTACAAGCCTTTTTGCTTTTTCCGAACTATTCGCAGCTTTCAATTTCTCCAAATCTTTACACGCTTGTTTCTCAAAAACAATTCTAAACATTTACCATTCCACCATATCTTCCGGAATACAATCTTCAATAGATGTTTTAGATCCTTTCACAATGGATTCTGCCATACCATCAACTGAATTAAGATATAATGTTTCCTGTATTGCATTCCAATCATCTTCTGATAACAAAACAGCATTTCCATTTTTGCTGACTATCAAAGCAGGCTCACTATATAGGTTTACATTTTCTACCAGATGATAAAGATCCTTTCTTGCATTTGTTATATTAATTGTTGACATAATAAAATCCCCTTTTCTAATCTTTGTTTGACAAAACACTGTCTTTTTCTTTTGAAATTCTCTTGTTAATTAAATATCTCTCGTTCATTCTCGTATAGTATTAATATATTCCAATATCATATGTATTCACATTTATCAAGGACTATATACTTTATCTGTAATGACGAGATTTTATATGTCGCCTTTATTATAACGTACGCTTTTACGTGCGTCAATATAAAGTTTTAAGATTTCTAACTAAACTGCAACCTGCACATAATCATACTGATTTCCCTTTCTTATCTTCTCACATATGATATCTTCTTGTCTCCTATAAAATGTTTCTTCTAAATCCTGATACCATACACGTATACTTCCGTCAAGCTCCTGGACGATCCAGTAATTATCTTCCAAAATAAAAATATCATACTGCCCAGATTCATCAGATAAAAATGCCCTTCTTCCAAAATTGAAGTCTATCCCGTCGGAAGCGGAAGCCGCATATCGTGTAAGCCTGTCAAAAACGCAGTCAGCCAGAGGACAGGGGGTGCGGCATTCGCATTGTAACAGGATTTAGCGGCTCTTAAGTATCCCCTGCAATGCCCAGTAATGCCCTGCCACGGATGGCGCGTTTTCGGCGGTTGCGTCCCTATCCGATTACATAAAATGGGATACTTTAGAGCCGTTTCATCCTGTCGCACAGCGAACGCCGCACCCCCTGTCTTCTGGCGGACGGAACTTTGCCAACACTGTTCGCTGTAGTACTAAAACGTGTTTGAAAATTACATGCAGTTGGGCAATATGCCTAAAAATTTGTGTAATATTTATTTTTCAAACACGTATTAGAACAGTATGTTTTGAGGAGGAGAAGAAAAGTATGGAACAAAAGAATAAAAAGCGCGCCGCGCCGCAGGATGGAACATCCCGCAGCGGTTTTTCCGGGAAGCTGGGGTATGTCCTTGCGGTTGCAGGATCGGCTGTTGGGCTTGGGAATATATGGCGTTTTCCGTATCTGGCGGCAAAATACGGCGGCGGGATTTTCCTGCTGACTTATCTGGCGCTGATGCTGACGTTTGGTTATGCGCTGATTGTATCGGAGACGGCGTTAGGTCGTATGACGAAAAGAAGCCCGGTAGGGGCGTTCGGGGCATTTGGCAAAAGCGCCCCATTTCGGATTGGCGGATGGCTCAATGCGGTAATCCCGATGCTTATTGTACCGTATTATAGTGTAATCGGCGGATGGGTTGTAAAGTACCTGTTTGAATATCTGCGCGGCAGCACGTCCGCTCTGGCAGAAGACGGTTATTTTCCCGGTTTTATTGCGGACAGCGCGCAGGCCGAAATCTGGTTTTTGCTGTTTGGGCTTATGGTTGCGGCCGTGTTGTTTGGCGGAGTCAAACAGGGCGTGGAACGCGTTGCGAAGGTGATGATGCCGCTGCTTGTGGTTCTGGCTGTTTTTGTCGCATGCTACTCTGTGACAAGGCCGGGCGCGCTTGAGGGCGTGAAATATTTCCTGATTCCCAACTTTGCAAATTTTTCCTGGATGACGGTGGTTGCCGCTATGGGGCAGATGTTTTATTCGCTGTCGATCGCCATGGGTATTTTATATACCTACGGTTCCTATATCAAAAAAGATGTGGATATAGAAAGATCCACAACGCAGGTGGAAATCTTTGATACGGCGATTGCCATGCTGGCGGGTCTTATGATTATTCCGGCGGTCTTTGCTTTTTCCGGCGGCGATCCGGACATGTTAAATGCGGGGCCGTCCTTAATGTTTATTACGCTCCCGAAAGTATTTTGCAGTATGGGTTTTGGAAGGGCGGCAGGGGTTGTATTTTTCCTTCTGGTGCTGCTTGCGGCGCTGACCAGCGCGATTTCCCTGGCGGAATCAGGAGTTTCCACATTTGAAGATCAGTTTGGGTTAAGCCGTTTTAAAGCGGTGGTACTGATGGGAGTCATCATTATTGCAGTTGGAACGGCGTGTGTGCTGGGATTTGGCGTTTGGGATTTTATTACGCTTTTGGGAATGTCTCTTCTGGACTTTTTTGACTTCCTGACCAACTCCCTGATGATGCCGTTAGCGGCGTTAGCGACCTGCCTTCTGGTCACGCGTGCGGCCGGGCTAAAGCGGATTGCGCAGGAAGTGGAGCAGTCTTCTGCTTTTAAACGTAAGAAGCTGTACGGCTTCTTTATGAAATACCTGGCTCCGGCGTGTATTGTGATTATTTTTATCAGTTCGGTTGCAAATGTATTCGGATGGATTAAAATGTAAATAAATATGCCGCCTCAAAACATTGGGTTATGGGGCGGCGTTTTTTTGTCCAGGGAATTAGTTTTTTGCGTTATAGTTTTAAGACTTGCGGCGGCTTTGCCCGGAAGAGGAAAAAACAATTGACACGGCGTATCGCAAAAAAGTATAATGAACCGTGGATAAAACCTGCCAGAAGACTATCGCGCAGGCTTTAAAGACCGGCGTTGATTTACTTTATAAAACCAACAACCAGAAAACGGAGGAAACCAAATGGCACTCACCAAAAAACCCGTAACCGGGATGAAAGATATCCTGCCGGAGGAAATGCTGATCCGGGATTACGTTATCGGCGTCATCAAAGACACCTACCGAAGCTTCGGCTTTACCCCAATTGAAACCCCCTGCATGGAGCATATCACGAACCTTTTAAGCAAACAGGGCGGCGAAAACGAAAAGCTGATTTTTAAAGTGTTAAAACGGGGGGAAAAATTAAAACTGGAAAGCGCAAAGGACGAGTCCGATCTTGTGGATATGGGAATGCGCTACGATCTGACGCTTCCTCTGGCGCGTTTTTACGCCAACAACGCCAACAACCTGCCCGCGCCGTTTAAAGCGCTGCAGATTGGAAGCGTCTGGCGCGCCGACCGCCCGCAGAGGGGGCGTTACCGCCAGTTTACCCAGTGCGACATTGATATCTTAGGCGAGCCGTCGAACCTGGCCGAAATCGAACTTATCCTGGCGACGACGACGACGCTTGGAAAGCTGGGCTTTTCGGGCTTTGAAATCCGCATCAACGAGCGGCGGATTTTAAAGGCCATGGCGGCTTACAGCGGCTTTGACGAAGCGTCTTATGACAGCGTTTTTATTACGCTGGACAAAATGGACAAAATCGGTTTGGAAGGCGTGGAAAAAGAGCTGAAAGAAGCCGGATTTGCGGGGGAATCCGTAGACAGATACCTGGAACTGTTCAAATCGGCGGAGCATGAATCCGACAGCGTAAAGGCCGTTTCCCTTTTGGCGGACCGTCTGGGCGGTCATCTGGAAGAGAACGTCCGGCAGAACCTTACGGAAATCATATCCAGCGTAGAACAGTCCAAATCGGCGGATTTTAAAATGGTGTTTGATCCGACCTTAGTGCGCGGCATGGGCTATTATACCGGGACGATTTTTGAAATCGCCATTCCGGAATTTGGCGGAAGCTGCGGGGGCGGCGGGCGTTACGACAAGATGATCGGCAATTTTACCGGAAACGACGTGGCGGCATGCGGATTTTCCATCGGATTTGAGCGGATTATCCTTTTGCTTTTGGAACAGGGGTATGAGATTCCGGGAAAACCCAAAAAAACCGCATATTTGATCGAAAAAAATTATCCTGCGGATAAGCTTTGCAGCGTCATTGAACAAGCGCAGAATGCCCGCGCCGCAGGGCGGCAGGTCTTAGTGGTGCGCATGAACAAAAATAAGAAATTCCAAAAAGAAAAGCTTCTGGCGGAAGGCTACGAAGAATTTGAAGAGTTTTTCAACCGATAGGAGGAGAGAACATGGCAGAATCAATGAAAGGGCTGAAACGCTCCCACCGGTGTACGGAGGTATCCGCGCAAAACATCGGACAAACAGTGACAATTATGGGCTGGGTGCAGCGCAGGCGCAACCTCGGCGCGCTTATTTTTACGGATATCCGTGACCGGAGCGGGCTGCTTCAGGTAGTCTTTGACGAAAACAGCGTGGGCAGCGAAGGCTTTTTAAAGGCGGGGACGCTGCGCAGCGAATTTGTCGTGGCGGTTGTGGGCAAGGTGCAGAAACGTACCGCGGCAGTCAATGAGAATTTAAAGACAGGGGATATTGAAGTAATTGCAGAGCAGCTCCGCATTTTGTCGGAAGCCGAAACGCCGCCGTTCCCGGTAGAGGAAAACAGCCAGACGAAGGACGAGCTGCGTTTAAAGCACCGTTACCTCGATCTGCGCAGGCCGGATATCCAGCGCAACTTAATGCTGCGCAGCCGCGCCGTACAGCTGATGCGTGAATTTATGGCGAGGGAGGGCTTTCTGGAAATCGAAACGCCGATCCTCTGCAAGTCCACGCCGGAAGGGGCGAGGGATTATCTTGTGCCGAGCCGCGTGCATCCGGGCAGCTTTTACGCGCTGCCGCAGTCGCCGCAGCTTTACAAGCAGCTTTTGATGTGCTCCGGGTATGATCGTTATTTCCAGATTGCAAAATGCTTCCGCGACGAGGATCTGCGCGCCGACCGCCAGCCGGAATTTACGCAGGCGGATATGGAGCTTTCGTTTGTGGATATGGACGAGGTGATGGAGGTCAACGAACGCCTGTTACAGTATGTGTTTCAAGAGACGATTGGCGTAGAGCTTACGCTGCCGCTGCCGCGGATGTCCTGGCAGGAGGCAATGGACCGCTTCGGATCGGATAAGCCGGACACGCGCTTTGGAATGGAGCTTTGCAATGTGTCGGAGCTTGTAAAGGACTGCGGATTCGGCGTATTTACCGGGGCGCTTGCGCAGGGCGGTTCTGTCCGCGGAATCAACGCAAAAGGGCAGGGCGCGATGCCGCGCAAGAAAATTGACAAGCTGGTGGAGTTTGCCAAAGGCTACGGGGCAAAGGGTCTGGCGTACCTGTCGGTGCAGCAGGACGGCGCCTACAAGTCTTCGTTTGCGAAGTTTATGACGGAAGAAGAACTTGCGGCGCTTGTAACGGCGTTAAATGGCGCGCCGGGCGACCTGCTTTTGTTTGCGGCGGATCAGAATAAAATCGTCTGGAACGTGCTGGGCGCGCTTCGTCTGGAACTGGCGAAGGAGCTTGATTTATTAAACCCGGATCAATACAATTTCCTCTGGATTACGGAGTTCCCGCTTCTGGAGTGGTCGCAGGAGGAAGAACGGTTTGTGGCCATGCACCATCCGTTTACGATGCCGATGGAAGAGGACTGGGAACAGGTGGATTCTAATCCGGGGGCGGTCCGTGCAAAAGCATATGATATCGTATTAAACGGCACGGAGCTTGGCGGAGGCTCCGTCCGTATCCATCAGAATGAGATACAGGAAAAAATGTTTGAAGTCCTGGGATTTACGAAGGAAAGCGCGCATGAGCAGTTCGGCTTTCTGTTAGACGCATTCGAGTACGGCGTACCGCCCCATGCAGGGCTTGCATACGGCGTAGACCGTATGGTAATGCATATGGTACATGCCGATTCTATCCGCGACGTGATTGCATTCCCGAAGGTCAAGGACGCTTCCTGTCTGATGACAGAGGCGCCGGGCAAAGTGGACGAAAAGCAGCTTGCGGAACTGCGGCTTCGTATCGAAGAGTAAAGCGGCTCGAAGGTTTTGGATTCCGGGAAAATTTTTGCAGAAAGGAACGATGGGAGAATGAAAGAAAAAGGGAGATTCAAACAGTTTGCGGCAGCCGGTTTTTGTATGTTCGTATGTATTTTATTGTTACGGACGCCGGTGTCTGCAAAGACGGCAAATATAAAATGCGGGGAACACGCAACGGCGGTGCTGGACGATCTTGGAACGCTGACGATCGACGGAAGCGGCGATATGTATGATCAGGCGCGGATGGCGGAGCCGAACGGTTCCGATCATATATTTCAGGACATTTATACCGATGTATACCGGATTGTAATCGGCGATAAAATTACGCGGGTCGGGAACAAAAGCTTTACGGATTTCCCGAATGTGCAGAGCATATCCATCGGAAAAGGGGTAACGGCAATCGGGGAATGGGCATTTATGAATCTGGAAAATGCCATGTTTACCAGCATTGACATTCCTTCCGGCGTACAGACAATTGAGGATCGTGCGTTTGAAGGCTGCACGAACGTGACAGAGCTTTCTTTTCAGACGGGGTTAAAGAAAATCGGGAAATCGGCATTTGCCGGATGCCGCAGCTTGAAGCGGGTATCTTTGCCGGATGGGATAAACGCCGTAGAAGAAAAGGCGTTTTCTTACTGCAATCAGGATATGCAGGTTACCGTTCCGCAGAATATTGCAATTATTAAGGAAGAGGCGTTTTACAACAAGGCAGCGTCCGGCGCCATTACCGCAACGGTATATTCCCCCAATGTGGTACTGGGCAGCGACTGCTTTTGGTCTTCCAATACCAGGATAAAATGCTACCGCAATTCCACGGCGGAAAAATATGCCGCCCAGTACAGCTATGCCAGCAGTACTTACCTGGGAGTGGAAAGCAACCTGATTTTTGATGCGGCGGGGGGAACCTGTAAAACGGCGTCTATGCGTGTTACTTCGGAATATTACTATGCGAATCTGCCTTCAGCCGCCCGGGCGGGATATCGGTTTTTGGGCTGGTTTACCGAAAAGAAAGGCGGCACGCAGATAAAAGAGGGGGATTTCATTACCCAGGCCGCGGACAGGACCGTCTATGCGCACTGGAAGAAAATCTCTGTCAAAAAGGCCGCGTTTAAAAGCCTGACGAACAAAAAAGGCAAAAAACTGGCGGTTACCGTGAAAAAGGTATCCGGCGCAAACGGCTACGAGGTACAGTACGGTACGAAGAAGAACATGAAAGGCGCGAAGATCAAGCGGAAAAACAGCACGGCGATTTCCGTCGGGAAATTAAAAAAAGGCAAAACTTATTTTGTACGGGTGCGGGCGTATCAAACGGACGGAACCGGGGCAAGGGTATATGGCAAATGGAGCGCAAAGAAACAGATTAAGATTCAGATTTAACGGGTGAGCGGACATAAGGCTTTCATTAAGACGCAGTGTGCACATTTTCTGATTTCCGGCATAAGATATGGAAAAACGAATGGCAGGAGTAAACGCTTTGGCAACAATTGTAATAGATGCCGGACACGGCGGTTTTGACAACGGCGCCATGTACCAGGGCAGGAAGGAAAAAAACGACAACCTGGATCTGGCGCTGGCCGTCGGGAACCTGTTAAAACAAAAAGGATACGACGTAATTTTTACCAGGGATTCGGACGTGTACCAGTCCCCGTATGAAAAGGCCCAAATCGCCAATGAAGCCGGGGCAGATTATTTTCTTTCGTTCCATCGGAATGCGGCCGAGCAGGACAATACCTATAACGGCGTTCAGACCTTAATTTACAGCTGGGACGATCCGCGGGCAGGGCAGCTTGCCGGGGTCATCAACGAAGAGCTGGAAAAGCTGGGCTTTCAGAATCTGGGGATTGAAGAGCGCACGGGGCTTGTGGTATTAAGGCAGACCGAGATGCCGGCAGTGTTAATTGAAACGGGGTTTATCGATCACGATAAGGACAACCGGATTTTTGACGGCCGCTTTGACGAAATTGCAGAGGCCATTGCGGGGGCGGTGGAACAAACCGTACCGCTGACGCAGAATGCGGCAAGCCAGGAGCGCAGAGACGATGGCGATTGTGACTGCGGAGAAAGCCAAAGGAAAGAAAACGTCGTTTATGGGGTGGAAGCCGGGCGTTTTGGTTATCATACAACGGCCAATTTTCTGGCGGAACAGTTAGAGGAACAGGGATTTTCCAGTTATGTATTTGAAGACGGCGGAGTCGTCCATGTGGTAGCCGGGAAAGAAGATTCCCTGGATGAAGCGCTAAAATTGCAGCAAAAGCTGCGGAATTTGGGGTATCAGACGTTAATCATTGCAGCAAAGGATGAAGCCTGACAGGAAAAACGGGGGTATGTTTTGAAAAATACCCCCAAACATCTGATTTTTATTTTTTAAATTATATATTGCAATTTACCCCATTTTTCTTTATAATACTTGCAAATTACAGACTAATGGCGGTGATGGTATGGCAGATATTTCTACTGAGAAATTAGAACAAATCGAGAAGGAATTTCACAGTATGGAGGGTAATATCCGAAAGACGGAGGATTTTGAGGAACCGCAGAAGCTCTATGCGGAATTGATCGAAAGCGTCCGTAAATATCATCCTTCTACCAATATTTCTTTGATTGAAAAAGCATATCATATTGCAGACGAAGCGCACAAAGAGCAGATACGTAAATCGGGAGAACCTTATATTATTCATCCCCTCTGCGTTGCTATTATCCTGGCGGAACTGGAACTGGATAAGGAAACGATTGTTGCCGGGCTTTTGCATGATGTGGTAGAGGATACGGTAATGACAGACGAGGAGATATCTGCAGAATTTGGCGGAGAGGTTGCGCTTTTGGTAGACGGCGTGACCAAACTCGGACAGTTGTCTTATAAAGCGGATAAAGTAGATAAGGTGGACGTGCAGGCAGAAAACCTTCGTAAGATGTTCCTCGCTATGGCAAAGGATATCCGCGTTATTTTGATTAAGCTTGCGGATCGCCTGCACAATATGCGCACCTTACGGTATATGCGGCCGGAAAAACAGAAAGAAAAAGCAAGGGAAACAATGGATATATATGCTCCCATTGCACAGAGGCTCGGCATTTCCAAAGTAAAAATCGAACTGGACGATCTGTCCTTAAAATATCTGGAACCGGAAGCCTATTATGATTTGGTGGAGAAAATCGCGCTGCGCAAAAGCGCCAGAAACCAGTATGTAGAGCAGCTTGTGATAGAAGTAAAGCGGCAGATGAAAGAAGCCGGCATCAAATCAGAAGTAGACGGAAGGGCAAAACATTTCTTCAGCATCTACAAAAAAATGGTAAACCAGGATAAAACGCTGGATCAGATATATGATTTATTCGCAATCCGCATCCTGGTGAACTCCGTAATGGACTGTTATGCCGCACTCGGCGTAATTCACGAACTTTATAAGCCGATTCCGGGACGTTTCAAAGATTATATTGCAATGCCAAAACCGAATATGTACCAGTCGCTGCATACGACTCTGATAGGGCCGAACGGCCAGCCGTTTGAGATCCAGATCCGTACTTACGAGATGCACCGGACGGCTGAATTTGGGATTGCGGCCCATTGGAAATACAAAGAAGGCCGGGTGGGCGTAAGCGCGGCCAACCAGGAGGAAGAAAAGCTAAGCTGGCTCCGTCAGATATTGGAGTGGCAGAAGGATATGTCTGACAACCGGGAATTTATGAGTTTGTTAAAAAGTGATTTGGACTTGTTTTCCGACATGGTATTCTGCTTTACTCCGTCCGGCGACGTGAAAAACCTGCCGAACGGCTCGACGCCGATTGACTTTGCGTACAGCATCCATTCGGCAGTCGGCAATAAAATGATCGGCGCAAAGGTAAACGGCAAGCTGGTTACGATTGATTACCAGATTCAAAACGGGGATCGTATTGAAATTATTACGTCTCAAAATTCCAGGGGGCCAAGCCGCGACTGGCTGTCCATCGTAAAGAGCACGCAGGCCAAAAACAAGATTAACCAATGGTTCCGCAGCGAGCTGAAAGAAGAAAATATTTTAAGGGGGAAAGAGCTGATTGCCCAGTACTGCAAAGCCAAGGGGATTGGCCTTTCTGATATCAACAAGCCGGAATATCAGGAAAAAATCCTGAATAAATACGGCTTCCACGACTGGAATTCCGCTCTCGCTACCGTAGGGCACGGCGGTTTAAAAGAAGGGCAGATTGTAAACCGCATGTACGAAGAGTATAAAAAGGATCATGCGGCGGAACTGACGGATCAGGATATTTTAGATACGATATCCGAGTCCGGCAAAGGTAAGGCTGTGCTGCAGCGATCGGACAGCGGAATTATTGTAAAGGGGCTGTATGACGTTGCGGTTCATTTTTCCAAATGCTGCAGTCCGGTGCCGGGAGACGAGATTGTAGGATTTGTCACCAGAGGGCGGGGCGTATCGGTTCATCGTACGGATTGTATCAACATTATTAATTTGTCTGAGATGGAACGGGAGCGTCTGATTGAAGCCGAATGGCAGCACGGCGCGGACGAAGGCGGCAATGGGCTGTATTTTGCGGGGCTGAAAGTATTCGGCAATAACCGTACCGGGCTTTTGGTAGACGTCAGCAAAGTGTTTACGGAACGCGGTATAGATATCAGCAGTATCCACTCCAAAACCAATAAGCAGGGAATTGCAACAATAGAAGTTTCGTTTTGCGTCAAAGGCCGGAGCGAGTTAGTCAGCCTGATTGACAAAATCCGCATGGTGGAAAGCGTACTGGATATTGAACGGACGACAGGATGACAGGGGAGGAACATATGTCAGGACTTAGAGTAGAGCAATACGTAGTTGGCCCGGTGATGACCAACTGCTATTTTGCGGTAAACGAAGATACCAATGAAATGCTTGTAATCGATCCGGGTGATTCGGCAAAACAGTTAATTGACAAAATAAAAGAGCGCGCTTTAAAGCCGGCGGCGGTTCTTTTAACACATGGGCATTTTGATCATGCGTGGGCGGCAAAAGAGGTGGCGGAAGAATTTTCAGTTCCCGTGTACGCCGAAGAGCATGAAAAAGAAACGCTTTTGTCCCCTGAGATAAACCTCTGCGGCATGATGGGGCAGCGCGGCGTCGTATTCCACGCCGACGTATATGTAAAGGACGAAGATACGCTTGATCTGGCGGGATTTTCTGTCAAGGTTCTGCATACGCCGGGCCATACAAAAGGAGGCTGCTGTTATTACATCGAAAAGGAGCAGGCGCTTTTTTCAGGGGATACGCTGTTTTGCCAGTCGGTAGGCAGAACCGATTTCCCGGGCGGAAGCGCATCCGTGCTGATCCGCTCTATCGAAGAAAAGCTTTTGCCCCTGCCCGGCCAGACCAAAGTATATCCGGGGCATAACGAGACGACGACAATTGGCTATGAACGCCAGTATAACCCGTTTTTATAGGAGAGCTCTATGATTACGGTTCAGTTAAATAAAGCAGGTTTTGAATACGATATCCACTCTTTGGTGAAAGCGTTTTTTCCGGCGGAAGAAGTATTGGTTGGCGTCGGGGAACCGAAAGATATGAGCGGGGTATCGTTTCATATTGTTACGGATTATTTTGAGGACAGGATAGAAATTGCGTTTTATGATCCGACGGAAGACGGGCAGGTTCCCAGGCAGGCGCAGTCGGTGGAAGTGGATTTTTCGGATCGCAGGGAAACAAAAAACCGGCTTAAGCAGGCGTATTACAGGATGTTGTGCGCATACGCCAAAAAGACGCTTCCCTGGGGCGATTTAACCGGAATCCGCCCGATAAAAATTCCGATGGCGTTGCTGGAAGAAGGAAAAGACGAAGCGTATATCCGTAAATATATGAAAGACACTTATTTTGCTTCGGATGAGAAAATTGATTTAAGTATCGAGGTGGCAAAACGGGAACTTGCGCTTTTGCGGAAAATAGATTATGAGAATGGCTACAGCCTGTATATCGGTATTCCGTTTTGCCCAAGTACGTGCCTGTACTGCTCGTTTACTTCGTTTCCGCTCAGCGCATGGAAAGAAAAGGTGGATCAGTATCTTAACGCGCTGGAACAGGAACTGTTGTATACGGCCGCGCAGTTTTCGGACAAGCGTTTGAACGCGGTTTATATAGGGGGCGGGACGCCTACAACGTTGACGCCGCCACAGCTTCGCAGGCTGATTGGGATGGTCCGTGAGAATTTTGATTTATCGGATTGCCTGGAATTTACCGTGGAAGCCGGGCGGCCGGACAGCATCACAGAAGAAAAACTCCTTGCGCTGCGCGAACTGGGGATATCCCGGATTTCGGTAAATCCACAGACGATGAAGGAGGAAACGCTTCGTATTATTGGAAGGCATCACACAGTGCGGCAGGCAATAGACAGCTTTTGGCTGGCGCGAAAGTTAGGTTTTGATACGATTAATATGGATTTGATCGTGGGGCTTCCAAATGAAACGCTTTTGGATGTGGAAGAGACGCTGCGACAGGTGGCAAAGCTTTCGCCGGACAACCTGACCGTACATTCGCTGGCGCTCAAACGCGCGGCAAGGCTTACAATGTTTCGGGAAGAGTATCAGGGGCTTTCATTTGAGAATACCTGGGAGACGATTAATTTGACGGCGCGTTATGCAAAAGAGATGGGGATGACCCCTTATTATTTGTACCGGCAGAAGAATATGGCGGGGAATTTTGAGAATGTGGGGTATGCCAAAGAAGGGAAAGCGGGAATATATAATGTGTTGATTATGGAGGAGAAACAGTCTATCGTGGCCCTCGGAGCCGGTTCGATCAGTAAAAGGGTGTACACGGACGGAAGGATTGAGCGGTGCGAGAATGTGAAGGATGTAGCTCTTTATATAGAAAAAATTGACGAAATGATTGAGAGGAAACGGAAGCTGCTCACGGATTAATAAGTACTTTTTTATGTCTTTAAAGTACAAGAAATGGTGGAACGTACTATGAGTGTTTGATATCTCAAAGAGTAATGTACATTTAGAAATAAAAAAGCATCGGGAGTATTAGACGAATAAAAAATGCCGATATTATAAATATGTGTATGTTATAATACAGGGCAAAAGGAGAAAGGGAAATGGAGAAGAGGCATAAAAAGTTCCAGAAAAATATAGAATTGGAAGCGTATTTAAAAGAGATAAACGACGATTTACTTATTGCAGAACAGCAGCTTTTAAGGAAAGTAACAAGAAATTATCCGGTTATTCTTGTAATGGGGGCGTTGCGCTCTGGAACAACGTTGATGACACAATGGCTTTCAAATACAGGGGAGTTTGTATGTCCTTCTAATTTGATGTCACGTTTTTATAAAGCGCCGGTTATAGGAGCCAAGATACAACGCCTACTCCTTGATCCGGTATTTAATTTTAGAAATGAACTGACAGATGTTTTTTCGCACGATATAGTATATAAGTCTGAAAATGGAAAGACGCAAGGGGCAATGTCCCCAAATGAGTTTTGGTTTTTCTGGAGGAGGTTTTTTCCATATGCGGAATTGGATATGGATTATATGCCGGATTGTGAATTGGCAAAAGTGTTTGACAGAGAAACTTTTGTAAAAGAGCTTATGGGGATTGCAGATGTATTCCATAAGCCATTGGCGATGAAAGGAATGATTGCCAATTATAATATAGGATTTTTGGACAGTATTTTAGATACGGTTATTTTTATCCATACTAAAAGGGAGCCATGTAGTAATATTGTTTCTGTATTGGAAGCTAGAAAAAGGCAAATGTTGGATATCAAGGAATGGTATTCTTTTAGAATACCTGAAATGAAAGAACTTATACAGTTGGAGGATCCTGCGATGCAGGCAGCGGGACAGATTTATTATACAAACAGCGCTATAGAAAAAGCGCTGGAACATGTAGCAGACGAGAGAAAAATAGAAATTCAGTATGAGGATTTTTGCGAAGCGCCTGAAAAGTATTACCATTTATTGCGGACAAAGTTAGCTAGACAGGACTTTCATATAGCGGAAAAATATTGTGGTGAAAGTAGATTTGGTATAACGAGAAAAGAATGTATATCAGAAGTGGAAAAGAGTTATATAAAATTTTTGGAAATGCAGCATTATAATGATGCAGATTAACGTTGAAATGCAGTTTATTTAAGGTATAACAGGGGAATGATATTATCATTGACATGCCACTCGGTTGTATCATAAGGCAAGTATCTTTATAAATAAGTATAACGAGGTGAATAAATGAATATATTAATAACTTCGGCGGGACGGAGAGGATATATTATAGAATATTTTAAAGAAGCTTTGAGTGGTAAGGGAAAGGTATATGCAGCGAACAGCAATGTATTTTCTCCTGCATTTTATTATGCAGATGAGCATGTAGTGACACCATTAATATATGATGATGAATATATTCCTTTTTTGCTGGAGTTTTGTAAAAATAATAATATTAAAATGATAATTTCTTTGTTTGATATTGATTTATTGGTGCTTGCAGAAAATAAAGAGTTGTTTGCGCAAAAAGGGATTCTGGTAGTTGTTTCTTCAGAATCTGTTATCCGAATTTGTAATGATAAATGGAATACATATCAGTTTTGTAAAAGAAACGGATTATCAACGCCACAGACATTTTTGGATATAGATCAAGTGGAAGCTGCGGTTAAGAATGGATGTATGAGGTATCCGGTTATCATAAAACCCAGATGGGGAATGGGTTCATTGGCGGTTTATCAGGCATTTGATGAAATAGAAGCAAAGGTGCTGATAGCAAACTGTAAAAGGGATATTCAAAACTCTTATCTAAAATATGAAGCAGCATTTGATTTGGAGAAATGTGTTGTGATACAGGAAAAGCTGCAGGGACAGGAATATGGAATGGATATTATTCATGATCTTGACGGCAATTTCTGTTGCAATATTGTACGAAAAAAATATGCAATGAGAGGGGGAGAGACGGACTGTGCAGCGGTAGAAAAGAATCAAAAAATGAATTTATTTGCAGAACGGCTTGGCAAAGCTTTGGGACATATTGGAAACCTGGATGTGGATTTGTTCATTGTAGGACATAAAATTTATTTATTGGAAATGAATGCTAGGCTAGGGGGGGGGGTATCCGTTTAGTCATTTAGCAGGAATTAATTATCCAAAGGCACTTATCAAATGGGCCAAAGGCGAGCAGGCAGACAGTGAATTTGTTGTAAAACGATATAATCAAATTATTCAAAAAGATATACAGTTTGTTGATTTAAGCAGCATTGCGGGGGGAGGGACGGATGGAGATGGCAGTAAGAACCAGGAAGACACCATATTATCTGATTCATAAAATGCAGTTTGAGAAAAATTGTATGGAAGTGGAAAAAAGTTTTCGGGAAGCATGGGAAGGAAAATTTTTGTGTGGCTATTCTATTAAGACGAACCATCAGAAGGAACTCATCATGCTGGCAAAGAAACGTGGATGGTTAGCAGAAGTCGTGTCGGATGATGAGTATAACTATGCGAAGAAGATAGGATTCGGAGTTCATGAAATGATTTGTAATGGTCCAGTCAAGGGAGAAATGATAAAAAAAGCCTTGCAGGATAGACAGTATTTGAATTTGGATCATTTGCAGGAAATAAATGGGCTTTGCATGCTTCTAAATGAAAAAGGATGTAAGATTGCAGATATGAAAGTGGGGCTTCGCGTAAATTTTGATTTAGAAAAATTATGTCCCGGAGAAACAACAGCAGGAGAGCGCGTCAGCAGATTCGGAATAAATTATGAAAACGGAGATTTAAAAAGAGCAATTCTCACATTACAAAAACATAAAATTCCTATTGCAGGACTACATATGCATACGAGCACAAAATCCAGAAGTCTTGCTGTATTTCAGGCTCTTTCCCGAATGGTATGCCAGGTGGTTGAAGAATATAATTTAAGCCTGGATTTTATAGACATTGGAGGAGGTTTTTTTGGTGGACAGAAGCTGCCGGGAAAACCGCTTATGAGTGAATATGCAAAGGTGATTGCGCGGGAATTGAAAAATACATTTGATTCAGAAAAAGTTACGTTAATTGTTGAGCCAGGAGCATCTGTAATAGCTACAGCGGTAGATTATGTGACGAGTGTAGATAATATTCGGGAAGTAAAGGGAGAAAGGATTGTTACATTAGATGGGACAATGCTTCATATTAACCCATTTATGGCAGAAAGAAAACCGGTTTATACGGTTGGGAATTTAGGTGGGCAGCAAATTAGGGTACAGCATATTTGCGGTTGTACTTGTATGGAAAATGATCGTTTTGATACTTTACATTTCGAAAAAGAACTGCAGTTAGATAGTGAAGTTATATTTCATAATGCAGGGGCATATACGATGAGTTTTAACAGCTATTTTATTATTGAACCGCCAAAAGTTTATTTGGCGTAACAGGGACGATTTTTCGCTCTGCCGCAGGGCAGTATATGAAACAGCCGAGGCTTGTAAGGGAGGTTAAGCTGCGGGTGAAGAAACAAAATGTGTTGTGGCATGAGTTAGATCTTATATGAGTGAGAGGGTAATTTTATGCAGAAGGATGGAAATGATATTCAGGCACAAGGCTACACTGAGATTTTAAAGGATACATTAACTTGTATGAAAATATTGGATAGTAGAAGCAGTGATGATGAGATTTTCAGTGAAAAAGTAAAGGCCGTAAGAAATGCGTTTGACAAAATTAAAGAGGAAAAATATGTTGAGAATTTTATGGATTTTGTATGGCAGGCAACAGGTGGAGTTTCTCAGGGAATGTTTGAAATAGCAAGCGCATTATATTGTGTAACATTGGATGAATGGTTTTATAGCTGGCAAATTGACATTTTGTTGCGTCGTGAAATGAAAAATAATGGAAATTTTTATTTGCTTTTGCAACTGAAGAGACAGCAGGAAATTTGTTATTTTCGGTTGAATAGAAAACAAGTTTTTATAGATGAGTGGAATGCCAACCAGTATTTTCGGAAAGAAATGCAAAAATTATTGCAAATGAATTTTCGTAAAATACCAGTAAGTGAAAGACAACAGGATTTTATTGTTATCGTGACAACGCAGCTTTTGGGGGTTCATCATGCTCCTACAAGAATGACGCTGGAATTTTGCAGGATATTTGAAAAGAATTTGAAAACAAAAGTACTGTTAGTGTGCGCATTAGAAAGCATATGTGCAGAAAATATAAATAAATTGGGAATAAAGCAGATTTTTAGTGTAAATTATGTTGACGCAAATGGATTTTTTACAATTTCATACAAAGATTGTACAATTAAATGTTATCAACTGTTTTTGAATGAAGAAAACCAGAAAGAACAGCAGGATTTGATTCAAATGATTTATGAAAAAAAACCATTATTTGTTTGGCAGTTTGCAGGGATTCCCTCTTTTGGAAGTGCAATGCAGCAATTTACCAGTTATTATTATATGCAGATGACCCAGGGATATCCTGCAGTTTCGGCAGATCTTGTAATTAATTATTTTCAGGATACAAGAAAACATCATCCGGATGCATACAGGATGTTGCAGGACAAAGGTGTGCCGGTAGCTGATATGTTTTTTACATTTACAAGGAATTCATCGAAAGGGCTGCTAAGCAGGCGCCAATTCCAGATACCTGAGGACGGATTTTGTCTAGGGGTAGCTGGAAACCGTCTGGCAGTGGAATGTACAGATGAGTTTCTCCGGATTCTGGCACGGGTGTTGAAAAAGGAAGCAAATATATATCTTGTATTTATTGGAGAAGCCGATCAAAGCCTAATAGGCCACATCCAAAAGAAAATCAATTTAGAAGAAAGATGCTTCTTTTTGGGATACCAAAGTGATCCGGAAGAGGCATTGGCATTAATTGATTTATACGTTGACCTTCCCCATCAGGGAGGAGGATACATGGGAATATCAGCTATATCAGAAGGGAAGCCGGTGATTTGTCTTAAAGGCGGCGACGTTTCGGCAAAAGTGGGAGAAGAATTCTGCTTCGATTCTCTGGATGAATATGAAAATGAGATTTTAAAGTATAAAAATGACGCTGGATATTATAAAATGAAAAGTGAAGCGGCTAGAAACAGAGCCGAAAGCATTATAGTAAATGATGAAGAAATGGCGGATTTAATTAGTAAAACGATAAAGGTTGGTTTGCAGGAAGTCATGGTCTAGAGCGTTTTTAAAAAATTATTCTCGTCATCATAGGATCAGTTACGAAAGGATAGAAAATAGAAATGCCAAATAAAAAAATTATGGTTACAAGAAGTTCAATGCCGAAGTTTGACGAGTATGTGGAAATGATAAGACCATTATGGGATACGCATTGGCTGACGAATTTTGGTAGTTATTACAAGCGGTTAGAGAAAGAATTAAAGCAATATTTAAGCGTTCCTCAGATTTCGTTGATGGTAAATGGACATATGGCGTTGGAACTGGCGATACAGGCAATGGGATTTCCAGAGGGTGGGGAGGTTATAACAACGCCATTTACTTTTATTTCGACGACGCATGCCATTATACGAAATAAATTGGTTCCTGTATTTTGCGATATCAAGTTATCAGATTGTACAATCGACGAAAATAAGATAGAGGATCTGATTACCGAAAAAACGGTTGCGGTTCTTCCGGTTCATGTATACGGCAATATTTGCAATGTGAGAAAGATTCAGGAAATAGCAGATAAATATAATATAAAGGTTATTTATGATGCCGCTCATGCGTTTGCAGAAACATTAGACGGTATTGGCGTAGGTAATTTTGGAGACATATCTGTATTTAGCTTTCATGCTACTAAAATTTATAATACGATAGAAGGCGGCGCGGTTGTATTCAAAGAAGAAAGTTTTTACAAAAAGCTGCATGACCTGAAAAATTTTGGTATTCGTTCTGAGTCTATTGTAGCAGAAATTGGCGCAAATGCAAAGTTAAATGAATTTAGTGCCGCAATGGGATTATGCAATTTAAAAAGCATAGAAAAAAATATTAGCGCCAGAAAAAGATTGGTAGAGTATTACATACAAAGGCTTGAGATGATAAAGGAGATTAAGATATATCGGTTCAATAAGGACAATATAAAATATTCTTTTGGATATTTTCCAATTTTATTTTGTTCAGAAGTAAATGGAGCGGATATACGTGATAAAGTATACGAAAAGTTAAAGGAACATAACATTTATTCAAGAAAATATTTTTATCCGATCACAGCTGATGCGGCGTGTTTTAAAAATAAGTATAAGAAAACTTCTTTGGAAAATGCCAGATATGCCGGAGATCGTGTGTTAGCATTACCGTTATATCCGGAATTAGAACATGAAGTAATAGATGAGATAATATCTGTAATAACAGAATGTGTATATGGTGTATAAGCTTTTGTGTAAACCTTCAAATTGGTGGAAGATAAAAATTCCCGGTTTGAAGGTTTTATTATGAAAAATTCTCAAAAAGTCTATACCAAAGAACAGATCCATTCTTCTGTGTGAAAGGACGCTTACTTTGGAGATGACAGTGAAAAACAGAGCAGAGATTGGTTTCCATAGGCAAAAAATAGAAAGCCTCTCGGGCGCTTCCGGTGATTCTGACGGCCGTATCGTTTGTATTTGCAGCGTTATCCGTCTGGAATGCCGAGAAAAAAGATCTGTGATAATGGAGGCGGAAAAACAGGGCGCGGCAGTTTAGAAATCCTGTATTTCAACTGCCGTATAGGCGTGGCTGTAATGGTAGCCCAATTTTTCCGCCAATCCAATAGAAGCTTTATTCTGTGCGTCCCAGCTTGGGTATAAATTTCGTTTTAAGCACTCCAGAATCAGTTTTGCCCCGCATATATAAGCGAGCCCTTTTCTGCGGTACTTTTCTTTGGTATCAATTTGAATTTCTATTCCGTCCCGGTATCTGGAATAGGAGGAAGCGCCGGACACAATACGGTTCTTGTTGCAGATGACGGCGCCGATACCCAGCTTGCGGTAGTCTTCATAGCCGGGAAACTGCGCTACAAGGTCGGCAGACCAGGCGTTTTTTCTGCACATTTGAAAAAGTGTTTCATCAATCATGGAAATGCTGTAGCCTTTGGGCAGGGAATGGACGGCGCGTTTTAACTGTTTCAAATCAAACACATCCGGTTCTTTTTTTGTTGCATAACGGGTGATGAGTTTCGCCCGCTCGGCGTAAAACTTTGTAATGGTAGTTTGCCAGCGCCCGTTTTGCGGGATCATAATCATAAAATCCCTGGGATGTCCTTTGGGTTTATAGGAAACCAGCCCAGTGTCCGGTTTGCCGGCAAAAAATATAAAATCCCCGATGACGGCCATAGCCGCTGTCGGATTGTCCGGATCGTCTGCGTATATTTTTCCCATAATCTTTTGCAGGCAAGACCAGATCAGCGTTTCTTCCCATTGCCCGAACAGGGATGAAACAGCGTTTGTATCTTCAATTTCGTATACCATGGAATATCCTCCCTGAAAAATTAAATTGCTGTAATATCATTTATATTTTGCCATAACGGTTTAAATTAAGCAAATAGATTTCCGATTCTGTTTCTGGCTGCAGGCGGCGGTGAAGAAGAAATTATTATAAGGCTGGATATGGGGCGGCCGGCAAAGTTGTGCCGGGCCGCCTTTTGACAGAATAAATAAAACAAAATGTTTAACGGCGTGTTTGAAAATGCATTTGGGCCAACAAAGCCTGAAAAAGCGTTTTTCAAATACGTGTTAGGCGTCCTGATCTTTGGGACATGGATATGTGCGGAGATAGGCTTCTACGATAGCGAGAATAGTAGTGATTTGTTCTTTTGTACATTGTGAGAGATAGACCAGAAGCCTCTGATAATCCAAGCTTTCTTCGGGGGCATCCGGAAAAAAGAATGGATCGGCAGAGATATGTAAGGCGCGGATTAGCTGTCCTAATTTTTCAACGCTGGGTATGTTCCCGTGAGTTTCAATCTCTTTGATATAACGTGAAGATACGCCGGATTTTTCCGCTAATTCCTCGTAAGTCAGCTTTTGGTCAGTTCGTGCCTGTTTTAGGCGGAATCCCATTTTTTTGTCAAATTTCTTTTTTCTTTCCATAAATTCACCTCCCTAATATAGTGTATATTTCACATTTTACTTTGAAAATGAACTTGCATTTCACTTTATCGAGGGATGTTTTTGTATTGCATGAAATTGAAATGGAAATTATCAGAAACAGGTGCCATATATTGCAGACAGCCGTTCAAACTGCTATAATGAAACAAAACAGAGTTAAGGGAAGGATAAAAATATGATTTTATCAGATGGAGAAATCAGAAAGCTGATTCAGGAAAAATCTCTTCAGATAGAACCGTTAGACGAGGCGCAGGTTCAGCCGGCGAGTGTGGATATTCGGCTGGGAAATACGTTTTGTGTCCTGGAAGATACGTTTCATGGCATAATCCGTTTACAGGATGAAATAAAATATAAGACGATGACGACGGATCGCTACCTGCTTTTGCCAGGACAGTTTATTCTGGCGACGACAATGGAATATTTTAAGCTGCCGGATAATCTGACGGCATTTGTGGAAGGGCGCAGTTCTTTGGGACGCTTAGGGTTGTTTATCCAGAATGCGGGCTGGGTGGATCCGGGATTTGAAGGAGAGATTACGCTGGAGTTATTTAATGCAAACAGATGCGCAATAGAACTGCAGGCAGGGGACAGGGTAGGGCAGCTTGTTTTTGCAAGGATGCAGGAAAGCGCCCTGCGCCCATACTCCGGTAAATACCAGAAACAAAAGGGAGCGACCGGATCCAAAGTTTTTATGGATTTTAAAGACCGATAGAGCGGATATCTATTGACTTTTAAAAAGCATTGGAATAAAATTATAACAATATGGGTAATTCCGTTTGTTATCAAATTTTTATAAAATAGCTGAAATAAAAGCAGGCGTTTTGCGAAATACAGGGTTTTTGGCCAGCAGGCCGGCAGCAGGAACGTGTAGGTGAGTATAGATTGTTACAAGCATTATGGGCACATTCCGACAGAGCTTTGCAAAGCGTGGGAATTTTGGCGGAAGCTAAGGAATGGGGAGATTGTAAATGGAACAGTTTGAAACACTGTACGTCCAGATGTTTGGCAATTTTCAGATGCGTTATGCCGGCCGCCCTTTGACCGGGGAGAAATTAAGGGATACATATTTTACCAGCCTGATGCAGATACTATTGCATAACGTATCAGACGGTGTAAGCAGGAATTATTTGGAAGACGTATTGCTTGGGGACAGGGACATTGAGAACCGCCACCAGGCGTTGCAGACGATTGTATATAAAGCAAAAAAGAAGCTAAAGAAAATGGGGCTTCCGGATGAAAATTATATCGCTTTGAAAAAGGGCGTTTATTACTGGACGCCGGCGATCCCGGTCAGCGAGGACGCGGCTGTTTTTGACGGTTTGTATCGTCAGGCAAAAGAGAGCGAATCAGAAGAGGAGCAAATGGAACTTTATCTGGAAGCCTGTTATAAATACCGCGGAGAGTTTTTATCTACCTATACAAGCGTGCTGTGGGCAAGCGCGGAAGCGAGGCGTTATTTAAAGCAATTTTGTGAATGCGCTGAGAATGCGGCAGCCATATTAAGGAAAAGAGAGGACTGGGATCGGCTTGAAAAACTTGGCCGTTATGCTTCGGAAACCGTTCCGTTTTCAGACTGGGAAGGGTTTACTATGGAAGCTTTGATGGAAAGCGGCAGATACAGTGAAGCGAGCAAGCTCTATGCGGATACGGTTGATAATTATCTGAAAGAACGCGGTGTTTTGCCGTCGGCCAAAATCATGGAAACTATGGAAAAGCTTGGAAACCAGATGCAGCATTCCTACGAGGTGTTAGACCAGATACAGCAGCACCTGATGGAAGAGCCGGGGGAAGGCGAAGGCGGTTATCAGTGTTCGTATCCGGTATTCCGGGGTATCTACCAAATGATCAACCGTATGATGGAACGGGGCGGACAGAGCGTATATCTGATGCTGTGCACCTTGGTGGACAGCAAAGGCAATCCCATGAAAGAAGGCGAGCGTTTAGAGGAACTTTCCGTGAGGCTCGGCGAAGCCATCCGCGTATCTGTCCGGCATGGCGATATTATAAACCAATATGGCAGCGGGCAGTTTCTTGTGTTGTTGATTAATACGACCAGGGAAGACTGCGATATTATAGAAGACCGTATTAATCGCAAGTTTATTATCGGCAGGCAGCGCACAGGCGTGGAATACCATGTCAACAGCGTGATTTGTGAGGCTTAGAGTGTGTTTGGAAAATGCTTTTTGCCGGATGTGCGTTCCGCTTAGAGAGAAATGCAGATGGCAAGAATGACGGGAGAATGAAACAATGGATAAAATAAACAAGACAGGCAAAGGATTTTTTATTGCGTTTGAAGGAATTGACGGGAGTGGGAAAAGCACTCAGATTCATATTTTGAATGAAAGGATGAAACAGGCCGGCATATGCTGCTATACTACAATGGAGCCGACCGATTCCCCGATCGGCTCTCTGATACATCAGATTATGACAGGCCGGGTAAAGGCGGATAACCGCGTGATTGCCGCGCTGTTCGCGGCAGACCGTCTGGATCATCTGTTAAACGACGTGGACGGGATTGTGCATAAGATTAACGAAGGCACGACGGTAATTACGGATCGGTATTATTTTTCCTCATATGCGTACCACAGCGTCGACATGCCGATGGACTGGGTAATACAGGCAAATGGGCCAAGCAGCGATATCCTGCGGCCGACAGTGACGGTTTATCTTGATATTAGTCCGGATACCGCCCTGGAACGAATTGCCCAAAACCGGTTTCACCAGGAATTGTTTGAAAAAAAATCCCGCCTGGTGAAGGTGCGTGAGAAATATTTAGAGGCGTTTGAGAAGCTTGCAGACGTTGAGCGGGTGGTTGTGATTGACGGGAGCCGGAGCAGGCAGGAAATAGCAGATGATATTTGGCGGGAAGTGAGTAGATGTTTGGACGTCCGGTGAGGGCGTCTTTTTTATTGTAGAAACCTCTGGCGGTGTGATATCAGGATAGTCGGAAATATAAGTATTCATTTTTGTATTAGCATTATTTTGATTGTGTTCAGCTGAATATTATGTAATACATTGGCATATATGAAAAACGTTGAGTAATAGCGTTCTAAGTTAGAAAGAGTTAACTTGTTTCTCCAATTTGCACCTGTTGGTATATAAGTGAAGGTGATACAAATATATGAGGAGTTATCGGGTTACGCGGACAAGTATGGGAAAACATAAGGTAATCAACGCAAAACATAAAGATCGTTTCTTCTGCTTTTGGTTTGTGAGCAAGGATAGAAAAAATGGGACGTTAAGCTTGTATAATACGGTGAATGGAACCGTGTACATGGAAGACGGGTGAATCAGATTACGTTGAATGCTAAAGTTATGTATATGAGGATCAAAAACGACATATAATCTGGAATCCGTTGAGAGACTTAATGTGCGCGGTAGTGGAAGGAAATGGGAATAGATGGAGAGGTGGATTGTGCGATAAACAAGATGGTTATAGTAAACAAAAAATGGGTTGGATATTTTGAAAATTACTATTGTAAAATTTAAAAAAAGTGATATTATTACATTGTGGTGATAAAACTATGTTACTTAAAAATGATTTTTACAGAGGGAATGCTTTTGTTTAGGTTTGCACGAATGGAATGCAGTAAAGTGATTATGTGTATGGGTTAAGAGCAAAAATAAAATGGATTTTTGTGTGTACTTTAAATTAAGAAGTCATAAAACTCTTTTTTAGTATAGAAAACAGAAAAATGTTTGTGCTTAATTTTAGAATAATGTTGCTTTTTCCAGTTGATTTGTTGCTTACTAATTTAGTTGTAAAACCTCTAGAGTTCCAAGTTGATAGTGGAAAAGGATTTTTGGTTATGTTCGGATGTTTTGTCTCCGATGATAAAAGGCAAGGCTCAGCGTCCCACTTGTTTGTGATTTAAGAGAACTTCAAGTTTGGTGGGATTTTTTCTTCTGTCCCCTACAATAGAGGAGGTTGTTTAGAAAGCGGGTACGCTATTTGTTGAAAAAACTTGCGTGATACTGAGTTTTTGTGATGTTTACAGGTTATTAAAACCGTCTGGGTAGATCAGGAGAATTTATCTGTGTTCCATCTGACGGATTCTCAGGGTTCTGCTATGTTAGAATTTTGAAAGGTATTGTGTTACAGATTCAGATATTATAGTGGGTCAGTTCATTAAGCGACTGGGTTTGATTTTAAAGTAATAGTTTATATCAAAGAAAGGAATAGAATAAAATGAGAAAAAATAATCAAGATTCAGTAGTAGAAAATATAGAACATTTTCTTAACTCAAAGAAAAAATTTTGATGGATTATTGTTAGAGGGAAAGATAGAATAAAAGAATATATATTCGGATAGAAAAGTCTATATAAAGTTAATTAAAGAATTTTATGGATTTGATAATTCGGAGGCGGAACAGATCCTTAAATTATTAGAAGCAAATCATTTATTAAAAAGAAAACAGACTGGAGATGAGTTTATGGTTTCTTATATTGAATAGGATAAAATTGAAAATTGCCACCCCTACTGTGATCTTATGATTAGAGGGAGGGAAAGGAATTACTTATAATGTTTATTACTATGGTAGTCTATGTTTTTTAATGATTGGTTCAATATGGTAATCCAGTTTTTGCTGGTAGATTTCATATATGTATCCTTGTGATTTTTTTAGACAAGCTATAGTAAAAACTATTAGACTATTAGAATGGGTTGAAAAACGATGACTTAAGTGGTCATGCTTTTGAAATTAGCAGGGGAGATGCAGAGTGCTACAATATTTTATGATTGGGCCAAGCGAAAGGAATGGGTATAATTATGGCTGTTCATAACAATATCTTCTCAGAATCTTAATGAAGAGGATTCCAATTGAAAATTGACAACTGAATATCGTGTAGGAAAAGAAATTTGAGAAAAATGGACATAAACATTGGACATAGCGGGTACTATG
>OFFK01000765.1_pt1 | contig 26127 bp, 23 predicted proteins | sample 1521361 | NCBI WGS metagenome assembly OFFK01 (sample SAMEA3504096, study PRJEB24116) | mouse gut metagenome | biome: mouse gut; feature: mouse-associated habitat; material: faeces | place: Denmark | collected 2011 | reverse complement strand
TTTCTGGGCTTTCTCCTAAACAAGTTGCATCAGTTATTTTCCGACAATTCCTAACTGAAATAAATAGGCTCTCGGAATTTCAGACAGATAAAAACAGGCGGCCGAGAAACTAGGCGGCCGAAAAAGCGGGGGAATCGGCAAAACGGTTTCCGGGAAACCGCGTGATAAGCGGTCTGAAGGTTCCGAGAGGTTATATAATTTAATTGGGAACGCTTATGTCAGCCTAAACTGTGCTTCCATCGCATAGAACAAATTTTCAAATAAGTCATTTTAAAGTGATTTTTTATTGAAAAAAGATAACTTATAAGTTATAATTTATTTGTAGTGGATTTTATAAAAAGGCAATTTATATATGTATCGATTAAATTTTGCCCAAAAATCGGATAAACGGCATGACTGGATGTGCTATGCGATTGGCAAGAATGAAATGCCGTTTATATTACTACATAATGCAGAATTTACCGTACTGCATTGGTGAAACGTATATGGCTGACGTTATAGTCGGGTTACTCGGAAATTTTAACTGTTAAGCAGTAGGATAAAACCTGACAGAAAGGAACGAAACAAATGGAACGAAATATCATGCAGGAGCTGATTGCGTGGAAAAATCTGACAAAGGACAGAATGCCATTGCTCTTATATGGGGTAAGACAGGTAGGGAAAACTTACATTTTAAGGGAATTCGGCGACCGCTATTTCAAAAACAGCCTATATGTCAACTTTGAACGCATGCAGATGGTTGCGGATTATTTCAAGGGCGAGCTTTCACCTGACAGAATCATACGCCTGCTGGAGGAATACTTCAGCCAAAAAGTCGTTCCTGGAGAAACGCTCCTGATTTTTGATGAGATCCAGGCATGCGAAAGGGCTCTCACGTCCCTGAAGTATTTTTGCGAGGAAGCGCCGGAATATCATGTGGCGGCTGCCGGAAGCCTGCTGGGCGTGGCAATCAACAGGGAATCTTACTCTTTTCCGGTGGGCAAAGTCATCATCAAGACGCTGTATCCCCTTCGGTTCGACGAATTCCTGACCGCCCTTGGGCAAGGGCATCTAGCAAGCCTGATACGGGAACATTTTGGGGATATGACAGAAATGACAGAAATGCCGGAAGCGGCCCACCGGGAGCTTCTGCTCTGGTATGACCGTTATCTGTTCATCGGCGGGATGCCGGCGGCAATCAAGGAATATCAGGAGCGGGAGTCCCTGGTCAATGTGCCGGAGGTGCAAAGCCTGATTTTGAATGCGTACACGGCGGATATGGCGAAATACACCAGCAACAGCGAAAGCACGAAAATCCGGAATGCCTTCCAGTCCCTCCCCGCCCAGCTGGCAAAGGAAAACAAAAAGTTCCAGTACAAGCTGATCCGAAAAGGCGCGACGGCAGGGCTGTTCGGCGATTCCATCGCATGGCTCATCTTCTCCGGAATCGCGCTTTCCTGCGAAAGGGTCACAAGGGGTGAAAATCCTTTGATTGCGTTCCGGGATGTGTCTGCCTTTAAGCTTTATCTGTCGGATGTGGGGCTTTTGTCCGCTTTTACCGGAATCATGCCGGAGGATATCATCAGGAACAGCCTGTCGGAAGTTTACAGAGGTGCCCTGACGGAAAACTACGTGGCCCAGACGCTGACGGCATGCGGTTTTCATCTGTACTACTGGACTTCTGATGCCCCTGTGGCCGAGGTGGATTTCCTGATACAAAAAAACGGGAAAATCATTCCCGTGGAGGTAAAGTCCGGGGAACATGTAAATGCCAGGAGCCTGAAGCATTTCCAGAAGCTGGCTCAGCCAGAAAAGATGATTCGGCTGTCCCGGAAGAATTTCGGCTCGGACGGGACGGTATGGGCTGTCCCTTTGTATGCGGCGTTTTGTCTTGGATGATAGAAGTCAACATCATAAAAAAGCATTGTTTCATGCGCATAATAGGCGTATGATCCAATTGTAAGAAGCCATTGTTTTTCAAGGGATATAAAAGATGGCCGACAATGGCTTAAACCAGCACCTGAAAAACAGGGCTGGCACAAGCTTGGAATAGCGCTATAATCCGTCAACGCCAAGACTCCCGCCCGGGATCTCCAGCCCCTCAAAGGGACGATTGGGCGCTTTCTCCCTTTGGCGGTCGTACTGCTCACGCGCATTCCTGGCAGCCTGCTCTATGGCCTCCCGGAAACCCGCCGCGGACAGTCGCGTGGCCCCGGCTCCCCAGATAATCATCTGCTCCAGCCTGTCAGAAGTGGCTACGGTGACCCGATGCTTTCTGCCCATTTCATGCACGGTCTTCTCGATGTACTGATCCGCGGTCTCTGCTTCTCTGGTGTAGACTACATGGATGTTGTAGTATTTCTGCGCAGAACCGGTGTGGCCTTTCACCTTATAGGCATCGAAGACCAAAATCAATGTACATCCCGTGAAACCCTGGTAATTGCAGCAGATGTCCATCAGCTTGTCCCGGGCGCTGTCGATGTTCACCTCCGCCAGGCTGTGCAGATCGTCCCAGGCGAAGATGATGTTGTAGCCGTCTACCAGCAGATATTCCTCCTTTCCCGACGCGCTCCCAATGGCACCGGCAGACGCTCCTGACGCTTCCTCTTCCGGCTGCTTTGGCGCGGCAGTTTCGCCATGATTCCGTTCCGGCTGCCGCATCCCGTTATATCGGTATGGCGTATAATCCCTCTCGCTTTTTCCGTAAGTGCGCGTAAATATCTCTTCAATCTCTTCCTGGGTGATATAGTCGGAGGAGGACTCCTTTCTGTAGGAAACCGCTCTTCTTCCGCCCGCAGAAGCCGCCTGGCTGCCAGCGGCATGGCCGGAGCGATTTCCCCCACTCCTGTCTTCCCTTGCCCGGTCTTCTCTTGTTCCGCCCTCTCTTGTCCTGTCTTCCTCATGGAATCCGCGCCCAGTTCCCTCCCCGGCCGCGGCTCCGCCCTCCCCGGAAAACAAGTCTTCCTCTTCCCCGTTCTCGGTCTCCGGGCTCCATCCGCTCTCCACATGGGCATACGCCGCCACCTGATCCCATGTCACCAGGAACCCGGCCCCGTGGGCGCAGAATACCGAGGAGGAAGGATTTTCCACATCCGCGTCCGGATAATAGCCGAAAGCCGCTATCACCTGGTCCGTGTCATGACAGGGTTCATAGCCTTTCAGGGTACAGGAGAGCCTTCCCATCCCCTTTGTGTAAGCATTCACCTCGCTCTGGTACCCCTGCATGGTGGCCGCCGGGGCGCTGCCGGTGAGAACGGCAAACTCCCCCTGGATCTGCGGTGCGTCAAACCGTCCATACATCCTCTGAATATCGGATATGGCGCGGCCCACCTGGGCGGCAGGCACCTCCAGCGTGTAGGAGAACACAGGCTCCAGCAGCACATTCTCGCACTGCATCAGCCCCTGACGCAGCGCACGGTAAGTAGCCTGCCTGAAGTCGCCTCCCTCCGTGTGCTTCAGGTGGGCCCGCCCCGTGAGCAGGGTAATCTTCATATCCGTAATCGGCGAGCCTGTCAGCACCCCGGGGTGGGAGCGCTCCTCCAGGTGGGTGAAAATCAGCCGCTGCCAGTTCCTGTCCAGCACGTCCTCGCTGCAGGCGCTGGCAATCTGCAGGCCGCTGCCCGACTCTCCCGGCTCCAGCAGCAGATGCACCTCCGCGTAATGGCGCAAGGGCTCGAAATGCCCGATGCCCTCCACGGCGCTGGCGATGGTCTCTTTGTACATAATCTGGCCATCCGTGAACTCCACCTCCAGGCCGAACCGCTCCGAAATCAGCCGTTTCAGAATCTCTATCTGCACCTCGCCCATGACCTGTACATGAATCTCCGGTACATATCCTTTCCTTATGGCCGCGGAAGAAGCGGCTCCTTCCATAGAAAAGGGCTTTCCCGCAGAACCTGTCCTTCCATCGGAAGCTGCCTTTCCGAAAGGGATTTCTTTCCCCATGCCGTCAGCCTCTCCTGCAAAGGAGCCATGATTCCGCGCCGATTTCACCGCTTTCTGCCAGACCACATGGAGCTGGGGCTCTTCCTCCTCAAGCTTCCGCAGCTGTCCCAGCACTTTCACCGCATCGCTGCCCTCCGGCAGCACCAGGGCATATGTCAGCACAGGCGCCAGGATGGGAAGTTCGTTTTCGCTCTCCCTGCCAAGCCCCTGTCCCGCAAATGTCTTCTCCAGTCCTGTCACGGCGCAGATGCCGCCCGCTTCCACCTGCTCCACCGCTTCGTACTGACCTCCGCCGTACACCCGCAGCTGGTCTGCTTTCTCCTCCCAGACTTCCTCCTCGGTGGCCGCGCTGCAGGCATTGCTCACCGGCATCTTCACCCGGAGCACGCCGCCTGTGACTTTCAGATGGGTCAGGCGATTGCCGGATGGGTCCCGGGAGATTTTGTACACTCTGGCGCCGAATTCCCGGGGGTATTCCGGACATATGGCGAACCTGTGGATGCCTTTCAGCAGTTCCTCCACGCCCTCTAAGCGCAGCGCGGAACCGAAATAGCAGGGGAACAGCCGCCGTCCGGCGATGGCTTTCGCCAGGGAGGCGTCTTCCAAAGCGCCCGTTTCCAGGTATTCCTCCAATAACGCTTCATCGCACATGGCAAGTTCTTCCAGATACTCTGCAGACATCCCGTCCGCATACCGTGCCCCTCCTGCGGAAGCCGTCCCCTCCGTGTTTCGTGTTCCTCTTGCGGAAACCGTCTCTTCCGCAGAGGTAGCCTCTCCCACAGAAGCCTCCTCTTCCATGGAAGAAGCGCGTCCCGTCTCCGGCCCGAACTCCTGGCAGCCGCTGTCCAGCCTGGCCTGGAGCTCCCGGAGCAGCCTTTCCTTATCCGTGTCCGGCTGATCCATTTTATTTACAAAAAGGAACACAGGAATCCCGTACTCCCCCAGCAGCCGCCAGAGAGTCTGCACATGGCCCTGTATGCCGTTGGAACCGTTTATGACTAGCACCGCGTAGTCAATAACCTGTAAAGTGCGCTCCATCTCCGCGCTGAAATCCACATGCCCCGGCGTATCCAGCAGCGCCATGTCCAGCCCGTCCCACACCAGCTGGGCCTGTTTGGAGAAAATCGTGATTCCCCTCTCCCGCTCCAGAGAGAAGTTGTCCAGAAAGGCATCCTTATGGTCTACCCGGCCAAGCTTACGTATCCTGCCGCTGGTATACAAAAGCCCCTCCGCCAGCGTAGTCTTCCCCGCGTCCACATGGGCCAGCAGACCGATACAGATACGGCTTTTCGGTTTATCTTCCGGTTTACTTTCGAATGCTCCTCCCATCAAAAACGTTCCTTTCTACCGTTCATAAATAACGGAACCTCCACGCCTGCCCCGCTCTCCAGGAACGGCAGACCTATTTGCCCATGCGCACAGCAACACTCATGGTATGAATGGCTCGGCCGTTCCATGCCACGAATATGGACTTATTTATTATACCATGACACTCCAAAAAAACAGATAAAAAGTGCAAAGGCTTTTTGATAGGTACAAGCCTTTGCATCTCTTCCGTCCAAAATCCCTTTATGATATTTTTCTCTTCAGCTCCTGGACATCCGATTCCAACATGCGAACTTTTATCGCCAGCATCTCTGCTTCATTGCTGTGACGCATCGCATCATGGAGATTTCTTGAAAGATTAAAATGCCCTTCCGCCACACGCTGAATATTGACACGAATTTCATTTTCAAGCACGAAGTTTGTCTTTGCCACTTGCTGCCTGACTTCTTTCATGTCTGTCTCAAGACTGCTTACCCTTTTGTCAATACTGTCAACCTTCTCATCCAGGCCGCTTACCCTTTTGTCAATACCTTCAACCTTCTCATCCAGGCCGCTTATCTTTTGGAGAATCAGATCTAGTTTTTCATTTTCTGTCATGCATCTGTTCCTCCCTTTTATGTACTACATCTACCTGCCATGGTAGGGAATTGTCTTGAAATAAGCACACTATACTCCGGCCAGCACATATAATGGAGAAAATTATACCACATTTCAGACACAACGTCCATAAAAATGACAAAATGTTTTCAAATGTTTTCAAATCTTTCCTGTTCTTTCCTGTTTCCTGTTTGACCCAAGTCGCTTTATTCATACCACCTGGCCTGCTCATGCCACATCCGGCTGTACTCCCCGCCTGCGGCCAGGAGCTCATCGTGGGTGCCGGTCTGGGCCACCTTCCCCTCCTTCATGACGATAATCTTGTCCGCGAACCGCCCCAGGCCGATGCGGTGGGAGATAATCACCGAGGTCTTCCCCTCTGTCATGTCCAGGAATTTCCTGAGGATGTCGTACTCCACCAGAGGATCCAGCGCAGAGGTGGGCTCGTCCAGGAGGATCACTTCCGCGTCCCTGTTCAGCCCCCTGGCGATGGCCAGCTTCTGCCACTCTCCGCCCGACAGCTCCACGCCGTCGAACTCCCTGCCCAGCCGCACATCCAGGCCGCCTGCACGCTGCACGATTTTCTCGATGTCTGCCGCCTTTGCGCTTTTCATCAGGCGCTCGTCATTGTGGATCTGGGTCGGCTGGCTGATGCCGATGTTTTCCCTGACCGTAAACTGGTACTTCACGAAATTCTGCTGGATGACGGAAAACTTCCCGATTCTCTGCCATTGCCCCCTGGACACGTCCACGCCGTCCTCCCCATTGGCCCCCACCAGGGCCACCTTCTCGCCGCTTCGGATGCGGAAGCTCACATCGTGGAGAATTTCCCTGTCCGTGCCGGGATACCGGAAGGACACATGGTCGAACACGATTTCCCCGCCCTTTTCCACCTTTTCTTCCTTCTTTTCCGGCTCTTCCACAAGCCCCAGGAATTCCCGGAGATAACTGATTTCATAGGTGACCCTTCCAAGGTTCGACACGGACCAGGAGACATTGTCCATAGCCGAAAACAGCCTTTCCACAGACTGCAGGACCGATACCAGTACGCCCAGCCCGATGTCCCCCGCCAGGAAACCCGCTGTCAGCCCGGCGACGGCAAAGGCTGCGTATGCAATCTTCAGCAGATCCGCGATGGACTCTACCTGTATCAATTCCTTCTGTATTTTATTGGCGCGCTTTATCACTTTGCCCCTTATCTCATGCCACATGTCAAGAATGTAATCCCTTGCCCGGAAAACCTTGATTTCATAGGCGGCATCCTTGTCAAAGAACAGATTCTGGAGGTATTCCGTCATCCTCTGATCCATGGTGGCTTCCCCTAAGGTTCGGTTCCGCCTGCTTACGGCATGGATTTTCAGCGCCGACATGGGGAGCCCTATCAGTACCGCGCCCATACCGATCCAGAAGGAGGCCCCGAAGAATACCCCCAGGATGCCGGCCAAAGTCAACAGCTGCATGAGTCCCTTTGTATTTGTCACAGACTTTGCGGACGTTTTTCAGCCCCATGCCGTGATGTTCCGCGTCCGGCTTCTCGCTGACAGGCAGGCCGTTCTTCACCTTCAGCTCATGGAACAGGGGATTCCTCACTGTGACCCTCAGGAAATCCTCCTCCGAAGAAATCCATATGGAAATCCTGCGCTTTGCCGCATCCCGGCACCTTCTGTTCTCCTCTATGGCATTGTCCAGCAGATTCCCCACCACCGTACACAGATCCTCATTGCCAAAGTCCGCCGCATACCGGACTCCTTCAAATATGACAGGAATGTCAAGTCTGGCCGCCCGATGGTATTTATCAGCCAGCAATGCGTCCAGCACGATGCTGCCGCTGCGCACAGGGAACATATTGTCCTTCACTTTCCTGGAAAAGGCGTCAATATACTGCACCAGTTCCCCGTATTCCCCATTGACCGCCAGGGCACGCATGGCGACGGCATGGTTGTTCAGGTCATGCATCAGCGCCCTGTGCTTCCCTGTTATACTACATAACGCCAGAATTTACCGTACTGCACTGGTGAAACATATATGGCCGGCGTTATGTAGTCGGGTTACTCGGAAATTTTAACTGTTAAGCAGTATAAATTATAACGGCCCGCCGAATCAGAATATCCTGCCGGATTTGAACAGCTCTGTCAGATTTCATCCTGTTTCATTCTGCCGAAACGTCATATTGCTTACAAACTATGAAACAATGGAGGAAATTGGACAGAAATGGAATATTTCCAACAAAAAATCTTTTGTTTTTGACATTATCATCACATGACATCACTGTCACTTGACATAATCGTCATCTAAATCCAAGCAGCCGCTCCGCCTTCTCTTTATATCGGCGGCTCACCGGCAATGACTCGCCCTCCACGGTAATCACATTCCCTGCGGATAGAGCGCGGATATGCCGTGGATTCACAAGGTACGGCTGGTGACGAAGACGATGACCACATCCTCATCCGTCTCCCGGATTTCCCTTGCCAGGCCGATGCCGTCCAGCCCCGGCATGGCGATGTCCAGGAAGATCACATCGTACCTCTCCCCGGCCTCCACCGCCTGCAGCAATTGCCGGGAATCCGTAAATCCACGGATTTCACAGTCCAGAAGAATCTGCCTGATCCTGTCTATAAATATCTGCTCATCGTCACAGACCGCTATCCTGTAATCCATCTTCCGTCCCGTCCTACAGCTCCACCCTCATGACATCAAATCCCTCATCCCATTCGGCGGCCCCCACTTTTACAAAACCATGATTTTCATAAAGCTTTTTCTGGCTTCCACCGCCTGATTCCCATAGCCCTTCCCCAGGAAATCATCTGCAACGAACAACTCCGTAAAAGAGTAATATCTATTATCCGCTTCCGGCCTGTCCCGCACAATCACCAGGCCGACTATCGTATCCTTGTCACAGATGGCATATGCTGTTGAGTTCTGTCTGAATACATATGCCTGGGCCAGGATATCAGCAGCACCTCCCACATAGAGACTGCTTGCGCACCTCCTTTGGGTGCAGCATAACACAGGAATGTGGAATGTGTGTGAAATTTTTCCCGGCTCCAATTCCCTGAAAAAAAATCCCTGCTAAAGCCAGCTGCCCGTCCGGTGCTGGTTTTAGCAGGGATGTCCGTTTCTCCCTTTATTCGTCTACGCTATAGTTCGGCGCTTCCTTGGTGATATGGATGTCATGGGGATGGCTCTCCTTCAGGGAGGCGGCGGATATCTTCACGAACCTGCCGTTTTCCCGAAGCTCCGCGATATTGTGGGCTCCGCAGTAGCCCATGCCGGAGCGCAGGCCGCCCAGCAGCTGGAACACGGTATCCTCCACGTCGCCCTTGTAGGCCACCCGGCCTTCCACCCCTTCCGGCACCAGCTTCCTGGCATTCTCCTGGAAGTAGCGGTCCTTGCTGCCGTTCTCCATGGCGGCTATGGAGCCCATGCCACGGTACACCTTGTATTTCCTTCCCTGGAACAGCTCATAGTCCCCGGGGCTCTCCTCGCAGCCCGCGAACATGCTGCCCATCATGCACACGCTTCCGCCTGCGGCAATGGCCTTGGTGATGTCGCCGGAATACTTGATGCCGCCGTCCGCAATGATGGGGATGCCGTACTCTTTGGCCACTTCATAGCAGTTCATGATGGCCGTGATCTGAGGCACGCCGATGCCGGCCACTACTCTGGTAGTACAGATGGAGCCGGGCCCTATGCCCACTTTGACGGCGTCCGCGCCGCTTTCTATCAGGTCCCGGGTGGCCTCCGCAGTGGCCACATTGCCTGCGATGACCTGCAGGTCGGGATATTTCTCTTTTATCATCTTCAGGCAGTTCAGCACGTTGGCGGAATGCCCGTGGGCGCTGTCCAGCACCACCACGTCCACTTTCGCGTCCACCAGAGCCGCCACGCGCTCCAGCACATTGGCCGTGATCCCCACGCCTGCGCCGCACAGCAGCCTTCCCTGCCCGTCCTTGGCAGCCAGGGGGTACTTGATCGCCTTCTCGATGTCCTTGATGGTGATGAGGCCCTTCAGATTGAAGTCCTTGTCCACGATAGGAAGCTTTTCCTTCCTGGCCTTTGCCAGAATCTGCTTCGCCTCTTCCAGCGTGATGTCCTCGTGGGCGGTAATCAGCCCCTCGCTGGTCATGGATTCCTTGATTTTCTTGGTGAAATCTGTCTCGAATTTCAGGTCGCGGTTGGTGATGATGCCCACCAGCCTGCGGCCCTCGGTGACGGGGACGCCGGAGATGCGGAACTTGGCCATCAGCGCGTCTGCATCTGCCAGGGTATGATCGGGAGTCAGGGAAAACGGATCTGTGATGACGCCGTTCTCAGAGCGTTTGACCTTGTCCACCTCTTCGGCCTGCGCCTCGATGGACATGTTCTTATGTATGATGCCGATGCCGCCCTGTCTCGCCATGGCGATGGCCATGCGGTGCTCCGTCACAGTGTCCATTCCTGCGCTCATCATAGGAATGTTCAGTTTGATCTTCTTCGTCAGCCAGGTGCTGAGCTCCACCTGGTTCGGCACCACCTGTGAGTAGGCGGGTACCAGCAGCACGTCATCAAAGGTTATCCCTTCCCCGATAATCTGTCCCATTTTTTGTCCTCCTATTCCAGTTCCGCATGCGCGCCCCCTGTACCGGTTCCCAGCATAGACTTTCTGGCTATAGTGCTGCCATAAAATCTATGGGCGCTGGGCACGCGTATGCCGTTTCCAGTTCCGCATGCTGTTATAAAGTTTCAATGAGTGTATCAAAATTATATCGTTCTGTCAATAAATCAGTCGGAAAAAACTTTTCTGGGAGCCGCATTTTTCATAACCTTAATCAGTTCCTCGGAGGGACTCAGCACAATCTTCTCGCCGCCCTCATAGAACATCAGGTAGCGCCTGTCAGGCTGCAGCTCTTCTCCGATGCTGTAGTCCTTTACCTTTGCCTGGCGTTTCCTGTAATTGTCCAGGCGGTAGCTCTTGATGGGGGCGAGAATCTCTATCCTGTCCAGCTGATAGGACACCACGCGCTTGCGCCTTGTCTTGGCCATAATCTTGTCCACCGCCAGCTCTTTGTCCAGATAGAGATACTCATACTCCAGATCTGTAAAGAGCTTCACCACATAAGCCCCCGCGCCGAACAGAATCGCACCTATTAGAGCAAACAGCATCAGGGGAGGGAACAAAAAAATCAGCAGAATACAGCTCACTGTCAGCAAGGTCAGCAGGCCGCGGCCCAGCTTGGCCAACATGGGGGTCTTCGACTTCACCAAACATTCCACATAAATGTCACTCATTTTTACATACCTTTCCTTTATCTAAGATTTATGGTGCCGTCCCTCTGCGGGGGATATATTTATCATAATACCCTATCTTCCCTAAACTTGCAAGGAGCTTTCTAAAATCGTCATCTTTTTATCTTTTTTTAGAATCTTGTAAGAATAGGAGCATTGACAACCGGGCTCCAAAGGTATTATGATTTGATTCAAATAACTTTATGGCGCGGAACGACACGCCGAAGAAAGGTGGAGCAGCTATGCCGGTAATGGATGAGTTTAAGGAAGAGCGGGCAGCCTTGAAGAACGGCACCCTGAAGGAGAAGCTTTCCTATTTTATGGAATATTATAAATGGCATGTGGTGGCCGCGGTGGCGATTATCGTTTTCGTGGTCTCCATGCTCCATCACTTACTGACCAGCAAAGATTCCGCTTTCTATGCCGCTTTCATCAATTCGTTCCCCATAGAATCCAGCGAGGAGCATGTGCAGGGTTTCGCTCAGTACGCCGGAATCGACCTGAACACCTATAGCGTCCTGATCGACGACACCCTGCATCTGGACTTCGAATCCCCCAGCCAGGACAGCCTGGCTTCCTCCCAGAAGCTGATGGCCTATCTGGCCGCCAGCGAAATCGATGTCTTCCTCTCCAATGAGGCGGTCATCCAGCAATATGCCTACAATGAGAGCTTTCATGACCTCCGCGATATCCTGACCCAGGAGCAGATTGACCGCTATGAGCCCTATTTCTTTTACCTGGATCAGACCGTAGCCGATGCCGTCCAGAACGCCCTGGCGAATCCGGATTTCGACTACGACCATACGCCGGATATCCCGAATCCGTGGAATCCAGAAGCCATGGATCAGCCCATCCCCGTAGGCATCAGCCTGGAGAGCGCGGCTTCTCTCTCTGAAATCTATTACTTTGGGGAGGACGGGCCCGCCGTCATCGCGGTGGTAACGAACAGCCCCCACCCGGAAACGGCAATCAAATACATCGAATATCTGCTGGATTATCCCGCAGCCCCTTGACAGGCCTTGCAGGGCATTTCCTGACCTGTCCAGGAGAAATCTATCCGCGCGGCCTTGTCTGCGGAAAGCACGCACAGGGCACTCGCTGGCCCAGCCGCAAAAACGCCCTTCCCTTACAGCAGCTCCCTCAGCAGCTTATCCACGCTGACGGGATTGGCCTTGCCCTTCATGGCCTTCATGGTCTGGCCCACCAGAAACCCGATGGCCCTGTCCTTGCCGTTGCGGTAGTCCTGCACGGATTTCGGATTGGCAGCAATCACTTCCTCCACCGTCCTGCGCAGGGCGTCTGTGTCGTTCACCATCTTCAGTCCATGTTCCTCCACATAGCGCTCCGGATCGATATCGTTGTCGAACATCAGTTCGAATATCTCTTTGGCCACGGTGGAATTGATTTCCCTGCCCTCCGCCAGCGCAATCAGCTTCGCCAGGTTCCGGGGCGAGAAGCGGATGTCCTCCGGGTCAAGCTCTCTCTCCTTCAAAAGGCGCAATGTCTCCACCATCAGCCAGTTGGACACTTTCTTGGGCTGGCTTCCCAGGGCCACGGTAGCCTCAAAGAGGTCAGCCATGTGTTTGGAGCCGGTGATGATTTCTATGTCGTAGTCAGGGATGTCGTATTCCGCCTTGTAGCGGGCCTGTTTTTCCGTCCGGAATTCCGGCTGCCTGGAGCGTATCTCCGCCAAGAAGCCGTCGTCGATGCATACCGGCGGCAGATCCGGATCCGGGAAATATCGGTAGTCCTGGGCATCCTCCTTGGAGCGCATGGCATAGGAGACCCCTTTGGCATCGTCCCACCGCCTGGTCTCCTGCACCACGGCCTGGCCGGATTCCAGCAGGTCTATCTGGCGGTTCCGCTCCCCCTCGATGGCCCTGGCTATGGCGTGGAAAGAGTTCAGGTTCTTCATCTCGGTGCGGGTGCCGAGTTTCTGTGACCCAGCCTCCCGCACGGACAGGTTCACGTCCGCCCGCATGGAGCCCTCCTGCAGCTTGCAGTCGCTTGCCCCCAGGTACTGGATGATCAGCCGCAGCTTTTCCAGATAGGCGATGACCTCCTGGGCGTTCCGCATGTCCGGCTCGGAGACGATTTCGATGAGGGGCACACCGGACCGGTTATAGTCCACCAATGTACAGTCCTCCCAGTCATCGTGAATCAGCTTTCCCGCGTCCTCCTCCATGTGGATTTCATGGATGCCGATGCGCTTTTTCTGCCTGTCAGCGTTCGAGAGCCCTGAGCGCTTCGAGGCTTCTGCCTCTCCGGCGGCCTGCATCTCCTCTGTAGACGATTCTCTGTCCTCTGCCGCCTCGCCTCTCTCCTCGGCAGACGCTCTCCTGTCCTCTACAGCTTCACTCCTCTCCTCGGCAGACGCCCTCCCGTCCTCTACAGCTTCGCTCCTCTCCTCGGCAGACGTTCCGCTGCTGCCCGCGGGCTCCTCCGCGTCCACTTCAATCTCCACATAGCCCTCCCGGCAGATCGGCAGATATAGCTGGGAAATCTGGTAGTTCTGGGGATTGTCCGGATAGAAATAGTTCTTTCTGTCGAACTTGCAGTATCTGGTAATCTGGCAGTTGGTGGCCAGCCCCACAGCCACCGCGTGCTCCAGCACTTTCCGGTTCAGCACGGGAAGCGAGCCGGGCATGCCGGTGCAGACCGGGCAGGTATGGGAATTGGGCCTTCCGCCGAAAGCCGTGGAGCATCCACAGAAAATCTTCGTGGCGGTGGCCAGTTCTACGTGGACCTCCAGCCCTATGACTGTCTCGTATTCCTTATGAAATCCCTGATTCATTTGAACACCCTTCTCCATTGCCATTTATCTCCCCTCCTTTGTCCCCGCGTTCTGTTCCGGGCCGGCTTTGCGCAGCTGCTCGTATGTGTATGCCGCCTGCAGGATCTTCTTCTCCTGAAAGCAGTCTCCAATCAGCTGCAGGCCGATGGGCAGCCCTTTGCCGTCCGTCCCGCATGGGACGCTGATGGCCGGAAGCCCTGCCAGGTTCACGGAAATGGTGTAAATGTCCCCCAGGTACATCTTCATGGGATTCGAAAGGCTCTCTCCCAGCCTGGGGGCCGTGGTGGGGGCCACCGGGCCCAGGATACAGTCGTATTGGGCGAAGGCCCGGTCGAAAGCCTTCTTTATCATGGCTTTCACCCGCAGGGCCTTCAGATAATAGGCATCGTAATAGCCGGAGCTCAGCACAAAGCTGCCCAGCATAATGCGGCGCTTCACCTCCGTCCCGAAGCCCTCTGAACGGGTCTTTTTGTACATCTGGTGCAGCTCCTGGGGGTCTTTCGCCCGGTAGCCGTATTTGATGCCGTCGAACCGCTCCAGGTTGGAGCTGGCTTCCGCCGCCGCGATGGTATAGTAGGTGGGGATGGCGTATTCTACCAGGTTCAGGTCGAATTCCTCCACCAGCGCGCCGTTCTCCCGCAGAAGCGCTCCAGCGCCGCGCACGGCCTCCGCCACTTCCCTGTCAATCCCTTCGCCGAAATAGTCTCTGGGTATGCCTATCCGCATGCCCTGTACATCCTTCTTCAGGGAAGACGCAAAATCGATGTCTTCTCTCCCTAAATACGTAGAATCCCGCGGATTCCTGGCTGCGCTTCCGCAGGCCGCCTGCACCTTCTGCGTCTCTTCCCGGCTGCTGCCGGAAAGGCTATCCCCACCGGCGGCAATGGCCTCTAGGATGACGGCGCAGTCTTCCACTGTCCTGCACAGCGGCCCCACCTGGTCCAGGGAGGAGCCATAAGCCACCAGCCCGAAGCGGGACACCGTGCCATAGGTAGGCTTCATGCCCACCACGCCGCAGTGGCAAGCGGGCTGGCGGATGGAGCCGCCGGTGTCCGACCCCAGAGCAAAGAAGCACTCCCCCGCCGCCACCGCCGCCGCGGAGCCGCCGGAAGAGCCGCCCGGCACATGCTCCGGGTTCCGGGGATTCCGGGTGGGCCCGTAGGCCGAAGTCTCCGTGGTGGACCCAAAAGCGAACTCGTCCATGTTGGTCTTGCCGACAATCACCGCGCCTGCCTCCTCCAGGTTCCGGACTGCCTCCGCGGTGTAGGTGGGCACGAAATTGCCCAGCATCCTGGAGGCACAGGTGGTCAGCATCCCTTCTGTACACAGATTATCCTTGATTGCCACCGGCACGCCCGCCAGAGGGCCTGTGAGCTCCCCGGCCTCAATCCTTTTCTGCACCTGTCCGGCCTGTTCCAGCGCCTTCTCCCTATCGATTGTAATGTAACAGCGGAGGGCATCCTCCGATTCCTCTATCCGGCCCAGCACGGCCTGCATGGCTTCCACCGCCGTAGTCCTGCCCTCCCGGATGGCCGTGCCCAGCTCCACGGCCGAGAGCGATAAAATATTCATAATCAGTCTCTTTTCCTTTCTGAGAACCTGTCCGCAGGTTCTCTGCCCCATCGATGGCCAAAAACGGCTGCCCTTCTCGCAGAGCCCTTCCGCCTCTTCTGAGAATGGCCGCTAATGCGACATGACATTAGGCACCGCGAACATGCCGTCTTTCCGGGCGGGCGCGTTCTGCAGCATCTTCTCGCTTTCATCGCCGCCTGTCACCACGTCCTCCCGGAACACGTTCTGCACCGGGAACACATGGGACATGGGCTCCACTCCGTCCGTATCCAGCTCGTTCAGTTTATCGATATAATCCAGCATCCTGCCCATGTCCGCCTTGGCCTGCTCCCGCTCCTCGCCGGAGAGCTCCAGCTTGGCCAGGATGCCCACATATTCTATGATCTCATCGCTGATGATATTTGCCATTTTTTCTCCTTTCCTTCCCTGCTGATGCGGAAATCCTCGTTCTCCCTCTTCCGATTCCCTCTGTCTGCCCTGTGCCCCCATAGCCTGCAATCCCATGGCAATACAGGATACTATGCCGGAATCCTGTCCGTTCTCTGCATCTTATCACCGCATCCTTCCACTGTCCCATTCAGCCGCGCACCTTGATATGCACTTCCCGCAGCTGCTGCTCCGTGACCTCACCGGGGGCGCTGCACATCAGGTCCTGGCCGGAGCCGCTCATGGGGAACGCGATCACCTCGCGGATATTCTCCTCCCCCCGCAGCAGCATCAGCATCCTGTCCACCCCGGGCGCCATGCCCGCATGGGGCGGCGCGCCGAACTGGAACGCCTGATACAGAGCGCCGAATTTCTTCTTCAGAGTCTTCTCGTCATATCCCGCTATCTCAAAGGCTTTCACCATGATGTTCATATCGTGGTTACGCACCGCCCCGGAGGAAAGTTCTACGCCATTACACACAATATCATACTGAAAAGCGAGAATATCCAGCGGGTCCTTCGTCTCCAGGGCCTCCAGACCGCCCTGGGGCATGGAGAAGGGATTGTGGGTGAACCCAATCTGCTTGGTCTCGGGATCCCGCTGGTACATGGGGAAATCGTTGACATAGCAGAACCGGAACGCGTTCTGCTCCGTCAGCCCCAGCTTCTCCCCCAGCTCATTGCGGATCTTCCCGGCGTAGTAGTTGGCCCGCTCCTCCTTGTCCGCGATAAAGAAGATCGTATCCCCGGCCTCCAGCCCGGCCAGCCTGCGCAGCTCCTCTTTCAGCTCCTCCGGAATGAACTTGTCAATGGGCCCTTTGTAGGAAAAATCCTCCGCCACTTCCAGATACCCAAGCCCCGCCATCCCTAAGGCCACCGCAAACTGCAGCAGCTTCTCATGGAACCCTTTGCTCATTTCCGCGTGCACCTTGATGGCCCTCACCGTCCTGCCCAGGAAAGGCTTAAAGGTACATTTCCGGAAAAATTCCGTCACGTCCAGGATGCGCAGCGGGTTTCTCAAGTCCGGCTTGTCGGTGCCGAACTCCACCATGGCCTGCCGATAGCTGATCACCGGATAGGGCGCCTTCGTCACCGCCGCGCCCTCCGGGGCGAACTCCTCAAAGACAGCCGACAGCACCTCTTCCCCTGCCCGGAACACATCCTCCTGGGCGGCAAAGCTCATCTCGAAATCCAGCTGATAGAATTCCCCGGGAGAACGATCCGCCCTGGCGTCCTCGTCCCGGAAGCAGGGCGCTATCTGGAAATATTTGTCGATGCCCGACACCATCAGCAGCTGCTTGTACTGCTGGGGCGCCTGGGGCAGCGCGTAGAACTTCCCCTTGAATCTGCGGGAGGGGACGATGTAATCCCTGGCCCCCTCCGGCGACGACGCGCAGAGGATGGGGGTCTGTATCTCCACAAAGCCCATGTCTGTCATCTTCCGCCGCAGAAAGGCGATCACTTTGGACCGGAACAGGATATTGTCCCGCACCTTGGCGTTGCGCATATCCAGATAGCGGTATATGAGGCGCACCTCTTCCCTGGTCTCTTTGGATGTCATCACTTCAAAGGGAAGCTGCCGGTACACCTTTCCCAGCACCGTGATCTCCCGGGCCTCCAGCTCGATGGTGCCTGTGGGAAGCTTGGGGTTGTAGGTGTCGGCGTCGCGCTTTTCCACGGGCCCTTCCACGCTGACGCAAGTCTCCTTGATCAGCCCTTTTAACAGGCCGGGCCTTCGGATCACCACCTGCAGCACGCCGTACATGTCCCGCAGGTCGAGGAAGGACACACCTCCGTGGTCGCGAATATTCTCCACCCATCCGGCTATCCTGATTGTCTGCCCGATGTGGCGCTCTCCGATTTCTCCAATGGTCATGTCTCTGTAACAGTTTCTGTCCGTCATAGTGGCTCCTTTCTCTGCTGCCGCAGGCGCGTCCGGCACCTGCGCGTGACGTGTCCCGCTGCCTTTTTCCGCTGATCTCCGCGATGCCCTGTGGGCGCCTGGCCGCCGGGGAAAAGGGCCGTCTGCCGGCATCATAACGCCGGCCCTCTGGCCCATCTGCCCTGCATCCCCCGGATTTCCGCATGAAAAAGCCCCGGAACACAGTTTCCTGCATCCCGGGACGAATAATCCGTGTACAATCGATTATCCGCGGTACCACCCGCTTTGAAAAGCCGTGCCTTCCATCAAAGGCATGCTCGGCTGATCCACTCTTGCACTTAACGCGTGTGACGTGCTGCCCTAGCGCAGAAGCCTCCGCTTCCCCGTTCAGACAGCCTGCTCCGGAGCGTTCCCTATATCGGTTCCCGCCGGCAGCGCTTTCAGTCGGTGACGCCGCCTTCCTGTTGCCTTTCCCGAAAAGAGTCTCCTTCATGGCATTTTTGATATGACGTTATGCTACCACACTTTCCTGCGGTTGGCAAGCTTTTTTTACAGGGCTTTTATCCGCTCCCTATATCATGCCGTCTCGGGATTTTCATGCAAAATACGCATGAAAACGCCTCGCGGCGGCACCGAGTGAACAATAACTATATCTCGCCTTCGAAGACGGTCACGGCAGGCCCTGTCATGTAGACCAGGTCAGCCTCCCTGTCCCATTCGATGAACAGCTGGCCTCCCAGCAGCCTGACCGTTACGGCACTGTCCGTCAGGTCATTCAGTACCCCTGCCACGGCCACGGCGCAGCACCCTGTGCCGCAGGCGAAGGTCTCCCCGCTGCCCCGCTCCCAGACCCGCATGAAGCAGTTCCTTCTGTCTATGATTTCCACGAATTCCGTGTTGATCCGCTTGGGGAACCTCCTGTGGTTCTCGAACAGCGGGCCCACCTGTTCCAGGGCCATCCCCGCCACATCCCGGGCGAAGACCACCGCGTGGGGGTTTCCCATGGACACGCAGGTCATACGGTATTCCCTGCCATCCACATAGATAGGCTCGTCCACCGCCCTGTCCCCGGCAGCCTCCACGGGAATCAGGGCCGGTTCCAGGATGGGGCTGCCCATGTTGACCCGCACCCTTGACACCTCTCCCCTGCCGCCATGGCCGCCGTTTTCCTCCACGGCCAAATCCAGATATTTCACTTTTCCCGCGCTGACCACGCTGATATGCCTTCTGTCTGTCAGCCCCTTGTCATAGACGAACTTCCCCACGCAGCGGATGCCGTTTCCGCACATCTCCGACCGGGAGCCGTCCGCATTGTACATCTCCATCTCGAAATCCGCCTCCGCAGCCGGATTGATGAAAATCAGCCCGTCGCTCCCGATGCCGAAATGCCTGTCGCTGAGCCGCCTCGCCAGCTCCGGCTTCTCCAGGGACGGAATCTTCTCCTCAAATCCGTTTACATATATGTAGTCATTCCCGCAGCCCTGCATCTTCGTGAATTTCATGTATTTTTGTCTCCTTTCCCTCCGCGGCCAAACGCCTCCGATCCGCGCCCTTTTTCCAAACACAGTCAAAAAGGGCATTCCTCCTACCCCGAGAACACCCTTGACCCATGTTCTATCATAGCAACCAATCTTCCGCTTGTCAATGATTTTTCATATCAGTCCCCTCACGGCGCATAATCCCCCGTTTTCCGGCATATCTATTATAAAGAAAATCTGACAAGATAAAATGCAAGGGGAAATAGGGATGAGTGCTAAAACAAAAATCGTCGTACTTCACATGAAAGAGCTGATTTACACCGCTATCTTCGCCGTGCTGGGCATCCTGTTCATCGTGCTGCTGGCCATGATGTTCCTGCCGGGCAAGGACAAGGAACGGGACAGGGAGCCTGACATGGCGGACGCCTCCGGCTCGGAGCCTGTCATGGCGGAAATCTCCTCCCTCTACATACCGGGTGTCTACACAACGCAGCTCCTGCTGGGCAACGAGTCCCTGGACGTGGAAGTCATCGTGGATAAGGATTCCATCACCTCCATCCGCCTGGTGGAAGTGAGCGATTCCGTGGCCACCATGTATCCGCTGCTGCAGCCCACGCTGGATTCCATCTGCGAGCAGGTCTACGCGCAGCAGTCCCTGGAATCCGTCACCTATACTGCCGAGAGCAAGTACACCTCCCTGGTGCTGCTGGAGGCCATTCAGGCTTCCCTGGATAAGGCCGCGGCGCAGCCGGACGAAGAGGCCGCCCAGTAATCACGGGGGCTGTGCTCCCCGCGGCAAGGGATTGAGAAGCGCAGGGCGGGCGGGACTGCCCTGCGCTTTTTGCCATGCGCCAAATCTGTCCGTCAGATCAGCCAGGCGGGTGCATACCAGTTGGCTTCGTCTGTGGGGAGCAGACCGCGGCCCCTCCTCCTTCCCGGCATCGGGACTGCGGTTTTTTTCCTGATTTCTCGCTTCTGGCTCTTGCGGTATTGCCGGACATTACCCGGGATGTTATGTTTATTGCGCACCATTTTCCGCTTCCTGCAATAGCCAATCAACTATATTGTAAATCTCAATACCCTCATAATCATATTTCGGGTGCCTGGTCCTGGCAATGACCTTTTTGGGATAAGCATCCCGGATTTGCAGCAATGGCAAACATTCTCTTTCGAGGGTATTCTGATCCGAAATATTGTCACTGACCTGGATGTAGATTTTCTCGCTCCCTTTTTGCGCTACAAAATCAATTTCCTTCTGATACAATTTTCCGACATACACATCATATCCCCGGCGGAGCAGTTCAATACAGACCATATTCTCATATACCCTGCCGTAGTCCATATTCCTGCTTCCTAAAATCGCATATCGGATACCTGTATCGCACAAATAGAATTTTTCAGAACTCTCCAAATACTTCTTTCCGCGGATATCATAACGCTTTATGTCATAAAAAACAAAGGCATTGCACAAATATTTAATATATCTGCCGACTGTTACATGATTCGTTGTTGTCTTATCCGTTGTCAGCAGCTGACTGACCTTGTTTGGAGAGGTAAGGTTGCTGATGTTATCCATGAGGAATTCGCTCAGTCTCTGTAGGACCAACGTATCCGGCAAAGAATATTTCTGCACAAGGTCTCTCGTGACGATTGTTTCATAAACTTCCTTAATGTAATTTACTCTATCCTTTTCCGTTCTGTAAGCATAAGAACCTGCCAGTCCTCCCTTTATGGAATACTCGTCAAAAAGTTTTTCCTTATCGCCGGTCTCCTCATAATACTGACAGTATTCCTGAAAACTGAATGGAAACACATGAATCCCGATATAACGTCCGGTAAAAAGAGTTGCCAGATCGGCACTTAATAAAAAAGCATTGGAACCCGTAATATAAATATCATATTTTCCTTTGGAATAAAGACTGTTGATTGCCAATTCAAATTTTGGACACATTTGAACTTCATCCACGAAAAGGTAATTTACTTTTTCCTCTTGAAAATGTTGCTCTACGTAAGCATGAAAATAAATATTTTTATTTTTTCGAAACTACATTGCAATTCTTATTATACCGATACAAAATAGTATATGCAAGAGACCGGTTTCAAAACAATAAAATACGCCCTTTCTCCGCCCCGAATCTTCATTACTGAATTCACTGCTTTTAATGAGCTTTTTGTAATACGCATATTTTTGATTACTTCTATCCTTTTTAAAATTAATGTCTGTTTCACCCGCAATTCTAAGTATGTCATAGTTGCAGCACTCATGCACCAACTTCCTTGCCCGCCGGTATTGTCCATAATCCATAACAGAAATTAAGTCATGCTGTTTCTGTTTATCCGGCATTTCTCGTTTCGCCTCCCTGGAAATGAATTTACTGTTAATTTTTCGTGCAAAATATTGTATTTTTTGTGCAGATAGCATATACTGTAATCACCAGCGGAAAAGGAGATGGTTGTATGGCTGGCTCTACTACAAACATCAGCATCCGTATGGATTCAGACCTGAAAGCGCAGGCTGACAGGCTGTTCGGGGAACTCGGCATGAACCTGACAACGGCGTTCAATATTTTTGTCCGCCAGTCTCTCCGTGAGGGACGGATTCCCTTTGACATTTCCCTCAACCAGCCCAACAGCGAAACGGTTGCCGCTATGCTGGAGGCAGAAAGGATTGCGAAAGACCCGGCAGTGAAAGGGTATACCGATCTGAACGAACTGTTCGCAGACCTGAAAGCATGAGGAACGCAAAATATACCGTCAAGCCCACCACACAATACTTGAAAGGATAATGGCATGAAAAAGAAATATGTCATCCTCATCAGTTTTATCCTCGTTGTGGCAGTAGGAATTATCAGCTTTTATCTGCTGACCCGACCTACAGTATTAGGTAATATGAGCAATGAGTATTCAAAGCAAGTCACCACATCATCTGACATTTCTTTCGTAGGAGAAGCAGGCAATAGGATAAAGTTTGTTTTTGAATCGAATGTTATCAGCGGAAATTTGGACATGACCTTGTACGATTCAGATGGTAATGCTGTTTATACCTTGGATAATGCAAAAGAGTTGGCGACCTATTTTATACTTGAACGTTCCACCACATATACACTGGTCGCTAAGTGTGATAACTTTGTCGGAACGTATAAAATCTTTGTGTATTTAGACAAAGCAAACACATCGACAGATTCCGGTTTATCGGTTCAATAAAAGTCCAAAACAGGGCGGCGGTGACAGGCATTGACTATACCCCGGATTCCCTCTCTCCGCCTCCAGCTTCGCCAACTCCTCCATCGCTTTTAATCCCCCTTGTGTCAAGTTAATGACACGAAGTTTAAAAATAACATCATTATCGTCCATCAGTATTTGTTTTTTCTACCAGCCTGTTTTGCTGCTTTAGCTGCCATTTTTACTGTTTTTAGGTAAGCGTCCTCAACCGGAGAAATTGTGGCTGCCTGATACTTTTGATATTCTTCTTTTGCTTTTTTCATTGCCTGAGCATGGCTTACTCTGCCACCATCACTGAGTATTTTTCTATTTCCTGACGATAATACCGAATCAAGCTGTTCAACATAATCATTCATGTACATTGGGCGATGTTCAATCGCATTAATTTCCGCCAAATCAAAATAACCAGATACCAAATTATTTAGTATCTTTAGTTCATCTTCCTTTAAATAATTCTTTGCAATTCCAATATCTTTAAGAGCAGGTAACTCTCCTGAAAAGGATGTCAATCCCATAAAAGGTTTTTGTGCATCAGCACGCTCAAAAACTATTTCTGCCGCAGTATGTCCATGTGCTGCAAAATGAAGCTTATTTTGTACTATTTTAAAAAAACGAATCGACTCCTCACTATGGGGGTCATAATCTACACTTGTGGCATATAAATCCAAAACCTGACGATAAAGCACTTTTTCCGAAGAACGAATATCACGAATACGGTCTAAAAGCTCTTTCCAATAATTCCCTCCACCATTGCCTTTAAGGCGTTCGTCATCCATCGTAAAGCCCTTAACCATGTATTCCTTTAAACGTTCTGTTGCCCATTTCCTGAATCTCGTTGCTATAAGAGACTTTATTCTATATCCCAAAGATATAATCATATCCAGATTATAATATGGTATCTCTCTTGTAACCTGCCTTGTTCCCTCCTGCCGAACCTGTCGGAAATTCCGACAGGTTGAGACTTCGTCTAATTCTCCTTCTGCAAAAATATGTTTTATGTGTTCTACAACATTTGTTCTCGACGTTTGAAACAGCTCTGCCATTTGTTGTTGGGAAAGCCAAACCGTTTCATCCCGTACAGTTACTTCGACATTGGTTAATCCGTCTTCTGACTGATAGATTAAAACTTCACCTTTATTTTCATCCACAGATTTATCTCTCCCTGTCTGCTCTATCTTCTTCAAAACTCATAATATAACTCTGCCATAACAATTTTATTATTTATAGTCTTTTTGAGTTCATCATCCTCTGTCAACAGACACCCTTGAATCAGTTTATCACTTGCACCTGTTATTTTTTTAATAACAGAATCACTTAACCCAGCCTTGAGAAGTTGTCCTATTCCATACTTGACAATGCTGGTTACACTTGTAACTTCTATCAAAGTTCCTAAATAGTCGGGAATTCCAGAAGAAGATGTTATCTCCCCCCATGGTTCTCCATTCCCATCCGTAAAAAGCAAGTCCTCATTGCTCTTTACATGATTCTGAAAAACAAATTTCTGCACTTGCTGTAACTGCCTTAACAATTTGGGCGGCAAACGAAGTTCAAAACCATTTACTGTAATAAAACCATAATATTCATCGAAATTCTCCCATTTGATTTTTCTCAATTCACGATATGTGATCCCATAAAGCATCATCATCTTTATTCCGATAGCCGCCATTGCCTTCTTAAGATCCGTAGCCCCTCCCCATTCCGTATCTTCAAGCTGTTCATTTGACCATGCCAAAAGTTCTTCGGCTTGCATAAACGTCAACGGTTCCTGCTCAACTATACCCGCAAGCAAATCACATTTCTCAATATATGCCATCATTCGTTTCATATATGAATTTTCCCGCAGGCGGTTGAACGAAATTGCATCATATAATTCAGGGTTTGCAATATCTGTAGTCTTTCGGATGTAGTTAAAAAACAATCCTACCACGGTGGCATACCGTTTAGCCTTTGTCTTGCTCTTATATCGCTGTATATCTTCCACATTATAAATCAGGCTCTGTAATATAAATTCAACGTCTATACCCTTAAGTAAAATACGGAGTGATTCTCCCGACAAAGAATTTCCCCAATGTATTTCCAGATATTCGGTAAAATTCATTACATCACTTTTATAATCTGGATATTCTGTTACACCACTTTACAACTTTATAAGTAAGAACTCTGTTTCCAGTATAGATGTTTCAAGGCCTCAGCAATAACATTTGATTTTATGTAGGTTTCGATGTTTTTCACCAAGTTTACATAAAATATCTGCTGGCGTATCTGTTCGCTGAGAGCAAACCGGAATTCCTGAACACTGACATTCCGGTACTGTGAAAATGTTTCTTCCTTATATGGAAGCAGTTTCATCGCACAATAGCTGATATTGATAAGGTTGACCATCATCTCGATTCCCTTCCGGCTGCGTACCATGTATCCGCATAAGGACCAGAAGGTCTTCTGTTCATAATAGCTAACTTCGATGTTCCATCTGAATGAGTAAAGGAACAGGGGGATATACTGCATCCAGTCACTTCCGGTGCGGTTCAGGGGTGATTTTTCCTGCCAGGCGCAGAAGATCTGCAGCTGGGCCGGAAAGATAGTACTGAAAAACAGTCTTCTGGTGCCATTCTCTTTATTGGCGGCAGTCACATACGCCTGCACCTGCCTTGTCCCAAAGATGTTGGTCAATACACGGCGGCTTCCGGTAAAATAGTCCCCGATCTTTTCCGAAGACAGGCTAAAGTCCTCATATATGGACAGACGGCGTCCATGTTTTGGCGGCCTGCCCTTCCTGCCCGTCGGGGCAGGCGGGAGGTCATAGATGACAGAGTCAGACCTTGCATTGCCGATCAGGTCAAGGTTTTCATAGTCGTCTACTATGGACACCAGGTTCTGTTTTACGTACCAGCTGTCACAAAGGATGATGACATTTTTCTTATCCCTGAATTCCGGCATTACCTGCCGTACCATGGAAGCAGCAAGTTCCAGTTTGGATCCTTTTTCTTTCTGCCACATGCGGTAGCCAAGCGGGAGGGAAAGATAGGATATCTTATTTTTATTCCATACCGGGATACAGAGCATAACACTGACAAAACAGTGCCCGTTCAGATAATTGGATCCATTATGCGCCGCATGGTCGAACAGTTTGGAGATATCCTCGAACTTCTTTCCGAATTTCGAGACCATGGTATCATCTATGCAGAGGAATACCGGCTGGGACTTCAGGTTGTCGGGAACCAGGCCCAGAGCCAGTTTTGCCGTAGCATTCATAAAACCCGAAAAGTCAACTTTGGCATAGGAGCAGGCATAATAGAATGCATTCAGGGATTTTGATGTTATGCCCGCCAGAAAATGCCGGTACAGGGATCGGATGGAACCTGCAGATTCCATCGCCAGCATGGATAGCACGAGCAGGAACAGCGTTTCAGCCGTAGGCGCTGACAATATAGAAAAATAAATATAAAAATATCGATAAAGCCTACCGATTATGTATTTTTCGTTGTATAATAAGTTTGCCGTATGAGGTCACTCACTTTCGTGTTTATTGTTAGCAAACTTATTATACACCAAAGTGCTTCATACGGCACTTTTTGTTAAAAACTTGTAAAGTAGTGTGTCATTAAGTTAAATGTGAAAATGCGAAGGAAACAGGTTGAAAT
>OFFK01000764.1_pt1 | contig 26128 bp, 29 predicted proteins | sample 1521361 | NCBI WGS metagenome assembly OFFK01 (sample SAMEA3504096, study PRJEB24116) | mouse gut metagenome | biome: mouse gut; feature: mouse-associated habitat; material: faeces | place: Denmark | collected 2011 | reverse complement strand
AGCCTTCGGTTATATCTGCCCCTCCTGCGGCAAGCCCGTCTACGGAGAAAGAACCCACTTTGCCCTCTGCGCCTCCGCCATCGGCCTGGTCTGCGACTGCGGGCACAGCGAACTGACCGCAGAACCCATGCCCGACCACTACCGCGTCACCGTCCCCTGCGGCGTCTGCGGCGGAGAGCACCGGGCGGAAATTCCCGCCGAAAAGCTCCTCCACGGCGGCGGCGTGGGCCTCGCCTGCCCCGAAACCCGCCAGCTCTGCTGCTATATCGGCGACGTCCACCAGGTCCAGCGCGCCCTTCGGGATCTGGAAATTGCCGTCCAGAAGAAAAAGGACGCCGAGGACTCCTCCTTTATAGATGACGTCATCATGTACGAGGTCCTCTCCGAATTGAAGGACATCGCCGCCCGGGATGGCGTCTCCTGCGCCTGCGGCGCAAAGGGCTGTTCGGTGGAGGTCCACGGCTCCGCCGTAGACCTGGTCTGTCCCGCCTGCGGACGGCTGCGCCTGCCCGCCGCCACCGATGAGGACCTGGACCGCCTCTGCTGTCAGTACACACTGACCATTCCGGGGAAAAAGTGATGCTGACAGCTTGTTTTCTCCTCTTTTTCGCCATGGTAGCCGGATGCCTCCTGGCGGGCTGGTCCGTATCCTGGGCCCTGCTGGGAGGGCTGCTGCTGTTCTGGGCCCTGGGCCGGAAGCAGGGCTTTACCCACCGCCAGCTCTGGGACATGGCCTGGGCCAAGTGCAAAAAATCCCTGATTGTGGTGCGGATCATCGCCCTCATCGGGGTCATCACCGGCCTGTGGCGGTGCGGCGGCTCCATCGCCTGCTCCATCGTCTGGGGCGTGGGCCTGGTAACGCCAAAGCTCTTCCTACTGCTGGCCTTCCTGCTCTGCGCAGCCTTCAGCTACGTGCTGGGCACCTCCTACGGCGTCAGCAGCACCCTGGGCGTTATCCTCATGGCACTGGCCCGCTCCGGCGGCGTGGACCCCACCATTACTGCGGGAGTAATCCTCTCCGGGGTATACTTCGGGGACCGCTGCTCCCCCGCCTCCTCCGCCGCCAGCCTGGTAGCCGCCGTGACAGACACGGACCTCTACCGCAACGTCCATCAGATGCTCCGCACCGCCGCCCTGCCCACCCTGCTGACCCTGGGGGCCTATCTGCTCCTCTCCTTCCGCCATCCGCTGGAGACGGTGGACGGCGCGGTACTGGGTGCCCTGGAGGAGCGGTTCGTCCTCTCCTGGTGGACCCTGCTGCCGGCGGCTATTATGTTCCTGCTGCCTTTGTTCAAGGTCCCCATCCAATGGACCATTACCGCCAGCGCGGCCACCGCCGCCATTTTGGCCGTGGCCGTGCAGGGCTTCTCCATCGGCGAGGTCCTTTCCGCCGCCTGGAGCGGCTACCACCCGGAGGAAGAAGCCCTGTCCGCCGTACTCTCCGGAGGCGGGATCACCAGCATGGCGGTGAGCTACGTTATCGTCGCCCTGACAGGGCTGTACTCCGGCATCCTGGAGGGCACCGGCTCCCTGCGTCCTCTCAGCCAGCGGGCCGGGGAGCTGGCCCGGAAGATCGGCCGGTTCCCGGCGATGATCGCCGTCTCCTTTCTGTGCGCCGCCGTACTGTGCAACCAGGCAGTCACCAGCATGATGGGCGCACAGCTGCTGGAGAGCGCATATGATGATCGGGAAGAGCTGGCGATGGATATTGAGAATTCCGGCATCCTGATCGCGGGCCTGATCCCCTGGTCCATCGCGTGCAGTATCCCCCTGGCCATGCTGGGCGCGGGCAATGGAGCGATCTTGTATGCGTTCCTGCTGTGGCTGATTCCGATTTGCTATCTGGGCACGAAAAAGAAATTTTATCCCCAGAACGGCCATCCATCGTCCCCGCCGCCCAGCAGGGGCGGCAAGAAAAAAACGAGGTGAACCATGATCCATTTTCTCGCCAAGCATTTCATAAAGGACTACCAGAACACCTCCGACCAGGCGGTTCGACGCGCCTACGGCATCCTCTGCGGCTTTGTAGGCATCGCGCTGAACCTGCTTCTCTTCGCCGGGAAGCTCCTGGCGGGCATCCTCAGCGGTTCCATCGCCGTCACTGCCGACGCGGTGAACAACCTTTCGGATGCGGGGTCCTCCGTGGTCACCCTCCTGGGCTTTAAGCTGGCCGCCCAGGCCCCGGACAGGGACCACCCCTTCGGCCACGGACGGTGGGAGTATGTCTCCGGGCTGGTCGTTTCTATGGTAATCCTGCTGATGGGCGTGGAACTGGGGAAAACCTCCGTGGAAAAGATTCTCGCCCCGGAACCGGTGGATTTCAGCCCGCTGGTGGCCGTAATTCTGGGAATCTCCATCGCGGTGAAGCTGTACATGGCCTACTACAACCGGACGGCAGGAAAAAAGCTGTCCTCCGCCGCCATGTCCGCCACCGCTGTAGACAGCCTCAGCGACTGCCTGGCTACCTCCACGGTGCTGCTGGGGACCCTGGCGGGACATTTCTGGAATGTGCAGATCGACGGCTGGTGCGGCGCGGCGGTGGCGCTGTTCATCCTTTGGTCCGGCTTCGGCGCGGCCAGGGATACCGTCAACCCCCTGCTGGGCCAGCCCCCCTCCCCCGAGTTCGTGGAGCAGATCCGGGCGCTGGTACGATCCCACCCGGAGATCATCGGCATACACGACCTGATCGTCCACGACTACGGCCCCGGACGGCGCATCCTCTCCCTCCACGCCGAGGTGCCTGCCAGCGGCGATATCCTGGAGCTCCATGATGTGGTGGACGGGCTGGAGCGGCAGCTGAACGAGGAGCTTGGCTGTCTGGCTACCATCCATATGGACCCGGTGGTCAATGACGGCGGCCTCACCGCTGAGGCCCGGGACCGGGTAGCAGCGGTAGTACTGGTGATTGATCCGGGTATTTCCATCCACGACTTCCGGATGGTTCCCGGGCCGACCCACACCAATCTGATCTTTGACGCGGAGATTCCATATCAGTGCACCCTGTCCGACCAGGAGGTACGCAGGCGCATCCAGGCCGCCGTCCAGGCGCTGGACAGCAGCTGGTTCGCCGTGGTGGGCGTGGAGAAGAGCTACGTATAGGGATCTGCGGGAGGCGCTTCGTAAAGAAGCGTCTATACGCACCAAAAAGAAGTTTTGTACCTTTTTTAAGGAGAAGAACCAGGTCGATTTCGGCCTGCAAAGCACTTGCGATTCTGAAACGACCACTCGATGTGGCCATTCGTAATCCATGGACGCGAACTTTTGTAAAGTGTTTTTAATAGTCTGACCGGGCGTCTTCCGAAAAGGAAGACACCCGGTTTGTGTGTCAAAAAACCTATCCAAAATCCGGAGGAAAATAAAGGCAGCGAGCAAAGAGATGTCTTATAGCAATTGTTCGGATAGTTTTCTTGACATGCAGAGGGACCGGGGCGTATACCCCGGTCCCTGTTTTTCGTTTTCCGCCGTCATTTCCCGCAGAGCCCGCATGTTCCGCATCGCCGGCGCATATACATGGACCATAACGGGATAGGGAGTGTTGGGCCTTGAAGGGTAATATTGAGGAGCGGGCCTGCGAGCTGGCCGCCTACATCATTGAAAACCGCACCACCGTGCGGGAAGCCGCCAGGCGGTTCGGAATCAGCAAGAGTACAGTACATATGGATATAATAAAATAGAACGGTATATCTGGGTCGTGAAATAAGGGACACAACACAAAGCCGTCAGGCTGCAGGAAGCTCGGTTAGGTATCTTCGCCTAATATACCCTCACTAAGAACTGTTTTCTTTCATGCAATTCCCGCATTTTTGCTCTGAACAGCCCTGTTGACACAGTTCACAGAACTTTACGGACTTTTTACAAAATTGAGTGAAATCGACAAAATAATCACCACAGAGCCCTTTTAAGAATGAAACTCCTAACAGTTATATAACGGCAAATAGGTAGATTTGCGAACATGATACCGAATCTGCTGCGTTTGTCGACTATATCAACTGAAAGGAGTTTTCTTTTATGAAAATTCGGAAAAAGGTCAAATCAGCTATGGAGCAGCTCCATATTGAGCAGCTAAGACCTAACCAGCTCAAACCGGTCAATCGCATCCTTGATGGAAAAGACACGCTGCTGATTGCTGCTACATCCTTCGGTAAGTCGATTGTATCGCAGATAGCTGCCATCATTCTCAATCTTGAGAATAAACTGACGATTATCATCGAACCTTTGACTGCCCTTTCACATGACCAGGTGAAGAAGCTGCAAAAGCTTGGGATTGCCGCTGTCTATCTGGATTCCACGCAGTCCAAAGATGAGCGTCAAACAGTTCGTGAAATGCTGGAAAACCAGGAGTTGACGATCCTATACCTGTCTCCGGAGAAGTTGAATCCTAACTTCATCCCACATGAAATCTATAAGAATGATATTGGTCTGGTTGTTGTAGACGAATGCCACTGTGTTACCGCATGGGGCCATACATTCCGGGAAGATTATCTGCATATTGGAGAATTTATCGACAGCTTGAAGCACCGTCCGACAATACTTGCTATGACTGCCTCCGCACCACCGGAGGATCGGAATGAGATCATGGAGCTGCTGTCCATGCGGGATGCCAAGTGCATCACGAACAGCCTAAATCGCAGTAACCTCCATTTTATGAAGCAGATGGTTACATCTCGGCCTGAACAAATCAAAAACCTGAAAAAGCACCTCAAAAAGTTCCATCGCCACACAACAATTATCTATTGTTCCACTCAAAACACGGTCGAAGAAATAGCAAAGCGTCTGAAAGAGCTCTATCCTGGTGAAGTGGTTGCCTACCACGGCGGGAACAAAAAGGGTGAGAGGGATATGCTGTCGGGCAAAAAGCATATCATCGCAGCGACCTCCGCCTTGGCAATGGGCGTCAGCATCAAAAATGTGGATCTGGTTATCCATTATAACATGCCCCTGTCGGTCCCCGATTACTACCAGATGTCAGGCCGCGCCGGACGAGAAGGGCAGAAGGCCCGCAGCATTCTGATTTACAACCGCTCCGATTATTACAGCAATCGGGCTATGCTGCGAGACATTGATGATCCCGATACACGCAAAACTGTTATGGAGCGGCTGGATGCTATGAAGGAACTCTGCGAGGACGAAGAGCAGTGCATGTATTCTATGATTCTGGCCGCTCTAGGTGAAAAGCGTGAAAATAAGTGCCGCTATTGCACCAACTGCCAGAAAGCGAGGTAAGATCATGGACCTTCAAATTGGATTTGATACTATCAGCTTTCATCAAGCTTTGCCGCCTAAACAAAAGGAAAAGATAGTGGGAAGGTTAAAATCGCTCCCAAAGTTCAAAACTGTAAAAAGCGACTATGAGAGTGATTCGTATGAGTATTTCAGCGATTATTTTGCAGAGCGGGGCGTGAAACTACACATTTCCCGCTGCAATGGAAGACCGTGGGGATTATATGTCATTGTTCATCCAACCCTGGTCCTCGGGGATGATGATCGGAGTGCGCTGTACCAAGCAAAAAAATCAAGCTATAAAAAGATGGTCAGACTTGTTGATAAAATGCTGGATAAAGTCAGCGCCCCCTGCTCACTGGAGGATATGAAATTGTACCGAGCCGATGTTACTACGAACGCCATTTTTGACCATATGAAATGGGTTGCAGAGTATATCCGCATTTATAAAAAGAGCATGATCTTACCCCATTACAAATTGGATTGGTTCCGTGAAAAGGAGAAAAAGGCCAAAGATTGCAAACTGGCGAACCGTAATTCGCACAAGCAGTATTGCAAATCTTCGGCCTTCTTTGTTTATGACAAAACCGCTCAATTAGAAATGATCGACTGGTTTTCTGACACATTAGCCGGCAAAAAAGTTCTGCGGTTAGAAATCCAGCTCCGGTGGAAAGCACTAAAAAAATGGGTAGATAACGGAGAGCTTGGCAGTAACTGGGAGATTATACAAAGTGTCTGCAAAAATCAGGAAAAAATCATCAAATGGTACCTTGGCCGAACTCAGCCGAAAGGACAGTATGTGCGTTATAAGGACGCTGTTGATCTGATTAACGGTGCAAAGTTGAAAAAGAAAACCAGAGACAGAATGTTGTTCCTGCTGCGCAAAACCAGTGACAAGGAGTCTCTGACCTCCGCCCTGGAGGCTTTGCAAATGGAATATTCTCTGAGCAAAGGCCAGAGCAAGACGGTACTGAAGAAGTTTCAGAAGCTAGGAATCAGCCCAATCACGCTGGCAAATCATTCTGATTTTAACTGTTTGCCGTATATTTCGCTATGATGGACAGGATTGTAGTGATGAGAATGCAGCTTTTAAGAGTGAAATACCTAACAGTATTATAAGATGCAGCTGGATATAGTGATTTGTGTACTGTGCTCCGGTCTGATCTTAAATTATGCTAATCGGAGGTGTTTTCGTGGAGCAGGTTCCATATATCAACTACAAGGATCTGGACGAATTTTACAAAATCCAACAGCTTGCAGACCTTTTAGGAATCACCAAGCAGGAGTTAAAGAGCGCCTGTGAACAGTACGGCATCAAGCCCCGCAGGAACGAGATCGGGGACTACGGCATTGTCCGGTTCGATGTCCGCAAGCTGCATAACGCCCTGTACCATGAATCTCGCGGCGGCAAGAAGGACGGAAACCGACAGAGGGAGGATGACCCGTGGGCCTGACGGAACTGTTGACAGTCAAAGAAGCTGCGGACTGGCTGAAGACCAGCCGTGTCCAGGTGCGCCGGATGATTCAGAACGGGGAGCTGGCGGCGGTGAAGGTGGGGCGGGAATATAGGATACCGATAGCAAGCATCCGAGAGTTTGTAGAAAACAATTTTCTGTAAAAATCAGCTGTGCCGGAGGATATTCCGGCACAGCTGATTTGCTATATGCAGTCAAGTGGTTTCTATTGGTATTGAATATACATACTTTTAACCGTTTGCATCATACTAAAAAGCCAGGTATGCTGGGTACAAAGGGCGGTGAAAGTATGGCAAAAATGGACGTAGGGGCCAGAATCCGATATTTCCGGCATCTTCGCAGGTTGAGTCAGGAACAGCTGGCCCTCCAGGCAGGGCTCAATACGGCGTTTCTCGGACATCTGGAGCGTGGACTGAAAAGCCCGACAATCACAACCCTGGAGAAACTGGTCCGAGCGTTGAACATCACTTTCGAGGAACTGTTTGCAGAGGGGACTTCCATGCCAGATCCTGACCGTGAACTGGCACTGAAACAGATAGAGCTGCTGATACGGGATTTATCTTCTGAGCAGCTGAACAGGCTTGCCAGCATCATCCAAGCTGTTCTGGAGTTCCCGTAAGCGGCCCAGCAGTCAACGCCTGTCCGGCCTGGATCAGATATTGGCTGGCGAAATAGTCTTGCAGCTCCATCAATCCCTCGTTGATAGATGCGAGAAGAAAAGGAACATCCTGCGCAGAGACTGCAGCTCCACTGGTGGCCTTCTCAAGGATAGTCCGGCACATCTGCTTTACGCCGGATGGGTCAGCCTGCAAAAACTGGTTTGTCAGTTCAACAGCATGGGTATTCATGTGCGCAGAGATTCGCTCCAACAGTGAAACAGTAACTGGATGGTCGGAGCACTGATAATCCAACACTTCCTTATCGGTGATACCGCTGTCCGCCAGCAGTATACTGTCCCCACTGCCATGCTCGAAGCAGGTGAAGAGTGCATCCTCAACCAATTCCTCAATGGCTGGGGGGAAAGGAAACTCGTCTTGCTCATCGCTATATGTCCACCCTGCGGCGATTTCCTGACGATAGAAATCGCCCAAGACAGTGACCTGATCCAGCCCATACCAGCACAGCGGAATATCCACCTGTAAATCCCTTTCATAAATCCGGCAAAGGCGCATAAATAGTTGTAAATTCGTGCGGTATTGTTTGAAGTTCCTGCCGTTATCTGCATCAATTTTATTATGGTCAGGTTTCCAGAGGGCAGACAGCTTCACGGCCAGATCCGGCGTGCTGCACATATAGCTCTGCCGCCGGGTAAGGAGCCGGAAGATCAGCAGCGGCTCGATGGATTTCAGCACGGGTGAAGCAGTCGCCACACATATGTAGTGCGTTAGATTGTGCTGTAGTATATCGCCGCTGCCCCTTGCGGGCATATCGAACAGTGCGGTGAAGCACTGCAAAATTTCATATTTCCGTTCCGTATCGCAGTCCACAGGCTTGGGACTGCGTTTTTCTTTTTTCACTTCTTCAAATTTGCCAGCCAACTCCCCGCGCTGCAGCAGTGTCTGAAGCAGCTCGTCCCTTTCTGTCATAAAACTGAGGTATTGCAGAATAGTTTGTTCTTCCTCATCATCTGTTGCCGGCTCGTAATCCAGCAGGAAGCCAGGGTCGCACAGCAGTTCACAGAAGATACGCAGCAGTTCAAGAGACGGCGCAGCTTGCGCCTGTTCATTGAACTGGAAGCACAAGGTAAATCTATCGTCTGCAGAAATACCCATCTCTGCTAACCGGGTGTGGAAATCCCTGCGATATTCCAGCGCATCCCGCAGCACTGTTTCACGCTCTAACCCTCTATCCCGCAAAATTTGTTCGCAGTCAGGCTCGTCCGACAGCTCGTCCATAGCGTCCAGCCACTCGTCAAACAGCACAGGGGCTCCGTCCAGTTCCTTCAAGATCATACGGTCTAACGGATCATTCGGATCAAGCTTCAGCATAGCAGTCCACCCTTTCTCCACCATTTGACTATAGAATAGCATAATCTGCCAAGGAGTACCAGAGAAGTTGATTCAAAACTAAAATTTTTGTGGTTGAAGCACCCCCCCTTCCCAAGTACGGCAGCTTGCGGTAGGATATGTGCCAGGAGGTGAAAAAATGTCGAAAGGTATTGATGAGCCGATCTTATCTGCTTTACGGGCGTATGAGCACGACCCTGACCGGAATGGGAAGAAGGCCATCCTGCTGACACCCCACGGGGGATACTTTCTCTACGGAAACCGGTTTTGCACGATCCGGGAATATGACCTGGAGCTACGAAGCGATTCCATTGAGCTGCAAGGGGTCGCGGTGAACAATCCAATTTTCTTGGCCTGCACGCAAGGCGGGCTTTCTGTGACAGGACACCAGCGGTATTTTCCACAGTTGGTAAGCCTGATTTTTCACATTGACCTGGGCGAGGAGGACGGATTGCTGCGCGGGATTCTGCTGGCAAGGGAGAGTGAGGTACAGTTTTCTTTGTTCTGTGATGCCGCAATCGAGGAACTGTACCGATTGTCCCGCAAAAGGACTTGGAAGCCTCCGCTGCGGATACCGCCTGAGGGGGACTTGTGTCAGTACGCGGAGGTCTTGCGCCGGAACGATCTGCATGGGCTGACCGGGCTGTATTTATGCGGCAGGCCGATGAAATCGCTTTTGGAAGAATTGTGAAAGTTACCGTTGAAATCATACTTTTAAGTATGATACAATCATTTCGGAGGGGAGGGGAGGGGAGAAGCACAATGCTTGAGATCAAGACATACACCTGCCAGAAATGCGGGGAAAAGTTCACAAAGGCGGTCGGCGGAGTCGTTATGTCCCCAAAGCAGATGGAGCTGGAAATGCACCCTGTCTGCGACAGGTGCAAGCTGAAGAAAGTGAAAGAATTTGTTGATATTTTCAAGAAATAGCGAGAAACGGAGGGATAATTTATGATTCAGGTCAACACTCTCAAAGCTGCCGGGATTTCTGAGCAGGAGATCCGGCAGCTGGAGACAGCCTTAGAAGCGCTCCAGATCGCAAAAAATCAGGCTTGTCACCAGGCACCCCATATTGTCTGTACAGGAATTTACAACGCCGGAAAGAGTACACTGCTCAACTCTCTGGCCGGAAAGGAAATCTTTCCTACCGGAGACATTCCGACTACGAAGAAGAGCGCGCAGGCCGAGTTCAGCGGCGCGGTATACATTGATACGCCCGGACTCAACGTAATGGAAGATGACGACAGGGAAACACAGGCAGCCTATGAAACAGCGGACTTCATCCTCTTTGTGGCAAACGCGCAAAATGGTGGGGTCAGTGCAGCGGAAGCTATGTGGCTGCAAAAGCTGAAGGAGCGGTATGGAAGCTTGCAGCAACGGTTGATCTTTGCGCTGACGCACAGCGCCCAGGTGGACCCGGAGCAACTGCCGGGCATCTGCGAGAAGGTTCGCGGGGACTTCAAAAAAGCTGTGGGATTCGAGCCGGAGCCGCTGCTCTGTGTGGATTCTGTTACCTGGCAGCGGGGGACAGGTGAAAATAAGCCCGCTTTGGTTGAGCGCAGCGGCATCCCGCTGTTGCAAGGCTGTCTGGCGGAGCATATCGCCAGTGCGGAGAAAACGCTGCGGGAGGCGCAGGAGAATGAGATTGCTGCTCGGCGGCGGGATATGCTGAACCGGATCGAAAGCTTTGCAAGCAGTTGCCGTTATAGGCTGCAGAAGGCATCTGCTCAGAAGCAGCTTGCGGATATCAGCGCGATTTTTGCATCCACTGAAAAAGCAGTCATAAGGGCGACCGACTCTCACGCATACGTTTTTATTAAGGGGATCGTAGCACCATATGGTGAAAGCTTTGAGGGGAAGAGCGAAGGTACAGCCAAAAGAGAGGCTCGGTCATATCTGGAAAGCATGGCCCGTGATCTGCTGAGCGCGGCAAGGGACAGTACAGCGAGTGCCCTTGACCAGGCAGAGCAAAGCTACGGGAATGATGGCCCCAACAGCGACTATTTTAAAAAACGCAGCGAAATCAACGGAATCCTGGAAAAACTTCTGCTTTCTTTGGTACAGCAAGGCACTCGAATTCAAGCTGGAGAAAGGATTCAAATTCAGCGAAATCTTTCTTCTTTTTCTTCGGAGCTTGGCAAATACAGGAACAACACCAGCTATTGGTCTGCATATGAATACCGCGATATATATGAGAATCGGATGGAAGTGAGTAAGTCCGAGTATGGATACCTGAAAAGGGGCTTCTTCGGCTCTGAAAAGTGGGTTCCTCAATATACCATTTATACGAACCGCGCAGTCAGCCAGATAGAACAGAAAATAAGGGAGACTTTCGTTGCAAACTTGAAACGCGCGCAAGAATGGATTGACCAGTTCTATTGGCAGCCATACCTGAAGGAGCTGCGCACTGCGGCAATAGCGCACCTGAAAGAATTGCGTACTGCTACGGAAGCTTCGGTTTCAACTGCCGCACAGGAGTTGGAGAAGCCCTATCAGTCCGCGTTGCGTCACCTGGACACGCTGCAAAAGGAGGTCCTCCAATGAGCGATCCGATCCGCGACAGCTTTACTACGTTTTATCAAAACATCGACCGGTCCTACCAGGCCCTCAACGGCCACCGCACAAAAATCGAGGACCGCAAAGCCCAGATGCTCCAAATTCTGAAGGCCGGCGTCACCATCCCGGAGCCGCCCGCCGGCACCGGGGCGTATCGGGCGCTTTGCCGCGATATGATGTCCGACGCCGGAGCGCAGATAGAAAAGTGGCAGGAGTTCATCAAAAAACAGATCGAGAGGTCGGATTTCGTCAACCGCCACGAGAAAAGCATCCTGGCCCTAGTATTTGCCGATGTAAACGCAGGCAAGAGCTCCTTGGGGAACTTCGTGGGCGGCTGGAATCTGAGAGATACGGCCTACGCCGATCTTTACCGGCCCCACGACTGCATCATTGAGACCTACAGCGCCGCCAGCACGGAGGACCAGAACGTCAAAGTCATAGACCATTTTGCGGAGAACGCCACCGAAGCCACTTCCACGATCCAGCACTACACCCTGGAGCAGGGCCTTACCTGGGTAGACACGCCCGGCCTGCACTCGCTGACAACGGAGCACGGCGATCTGGCAAAGGAGTACATACAGTTTGCCGATCTGGTCGTCTATCTGACGCCCTCCAGCAGTCCCTTCAAGGCGGACGAGCGGGAGATGCTGGGGGAACTCTTCCGTATGGGAAAGCCGGTGATCCTGGCAATCACAAAGTCGGACGAGGTGGAGGAAGACGAAATCGACGGGAACGTGGTCTATGTAAAGAAAGCGAAATCCGCCCACAACAGGCAGGCGCAGGAGAACTACGTTACGGAGCAGGCGAAGCAGATCAGTGGAAACGGCAATCTGGAAAACTCCCATATCCTCAGCCTGTCGGTCATGCTGGCCCGGGAGGCGGCAGCGCAGCAGGACCCTCAGCTGTACGCAGACAGCAACCTGCCGCAGTTCCTGTCCCAAATGGGAGGGATTCTCTCTACAAAGGCCATCGATTTGAAAATGCGGCGGCCCAGAGCGGAGATCAACGCGTTCATTGACCGCCTGATCGGAGCGGACGGTGCGAAGGATGAGGACTTTCTGACGCTTACCCAGCTGCGCTCCGATTTGGCCAAGTGTCAGGAAAATCTCCGGAATGTGCTGGCGGAGTGCAAAAAGGACGAGAACGTGATTTGCGTCGGGATTGAGCAGATGTTCCCCCTCAAGTTGAGCATTCTGTTCCGCTCCCTGCGGGACCGGAAACAGCTGAACGACAAGGAGGCGGTCCGGAAAGATGCCTCTGATACGATTTCCACGCTGGTGGCGGAGGAATGCAGGAAACATCTGGAAACAAAGCTGGGGACCTTATCGGTTTCTCTCCCGAAGCTGATAATCGAAACCATAGCAGGGGACTCATATCAAACACAGTACCAGGAAAAAATCATCGCCCGGCGGGTCGAACGCGATCCGAAAGGCTTCTGGGAAAAAGCCGCCCGTTGGCTTGACCGCGATCAAAAGTTTTATGACACCATCAACGATGTGGAGAGCATTCCAGTAGGGGACAACTTCAACACCTTCCTGGACAACCAGGTGGAGAACCTTCGTCCGGAGGTGCGCAAGCATGTTTCTGATATCATCGATCACATGGCCTCCGGCTGCATTGAGCCGCTGCTGGCCTGCTATCAAACGCTTGACGAGCAGCTGGCGCAGCTGACGGACCAATTGGACGCCCTGCGGTTCTGAAAAATGGAAAGGAGTTGTACTTTATGATTATCAACGACCACAAGCAATCCATCGTAAACCTTTTGAAGGAGGGGGCAGACCTTCTCCAGAAAATCAGCGACCAGGAAAACAGGAATATTCTTCTGGAGACGCTGGCAGAGACCGAGAAAAAGAAAGAACCGGTCATTATGTTTTACGGTCTCTACAATGCGGGCAAAAGCACCTTGGGCAATGCGCTGTGCAACGCCAACCTCAAAATCGGCCCTACTCCGACCACGGTCTCGATCCAGAAGATCCATTGGGAGGGATATACCTTGATCGACACGCCGGGTATTAACGCCTTCGCGGAGCACACAGAAGTTGCGGAAGAGGGTATCCATCAAAGCGATGTGATTCTCTTTGTGGTGGACAACGCGGATACATTTGATACAAAGCCGGTCTATGAGGCGATTGTCAATATCCTGAAAATGGGAAAGCCCCTGGCCGTCGTTATCAACCAGAAAAATGTGGATACCAGCGAGGATCCCAATATTCCGGTACCCGCACGGCTCTCTATTCTCAAGGTTCAGAACAAAATCATGGAAAATCTGGCGAAGTATGCCGCCGACTATGGCATCCAGATCGAAAACGAGAGCAATTTCCTCGGCTTTTTCCCGGTCAATGCGAAAAACGTACTGCGGGCGCGGGAGAAAAACGGAAGAGACGAACCGCAGGTTCTGGAGCGGAACGGAATCCACTCGCTGCGCAATGCGATGAACACCACCATCCGCCATTCTGAGCAGATCTATATGCTGCGCACGCCGCTGATTACGCTGCGGGATACGCTGAAGTCCGCCATGACCGCCTACCAATCCACAGATGTCTACGGTGAGAAGCAGCAGCTGGCGGAAAACCGGGAGAGCCTGCTTGCCTCCCGCCAGCGCCTGCGGGACCGTCTCTTAATGGACGGTCTGCGGAAAATTGAGTCCATACTGGAAAGCGTAAAGACATCTGCCGCTGCGGGACAACCCGTTGAAGGGCTGGGTAAAAAACTGAGCGATGAGCTGAATCTTCTACTGAAAGAGGCGGTGGGGCAGGAGCAGGAAATCCTGCGCACTGAGATCAAGCTGGAAGCAATGTCGGCCTACCACCCGGCGGATGAATCAGCGCCTGCTCCGGCGGACGAGACATCCTCGGATGATTTGATGGATGTTGCCAGCGTTGCAGCAGCTATTCTGGAAGTGATAAAGGTTCCCATTCCTATGCCGGTCCCCATACCGCTTCCGCTAATCATAGAAGCGCTGCGTTTGATTGGAAGGATTTTCGGGAACAAGAAAGACCAAAGTGCGGAAGATGCTGCCCGCAGGAGTCAGGAGCAGCTGGCGCAGTATTACAAATGGCTCAACGAGCTGCGGGATCAGGAGATCAAGATCAAGAGTGACTATGAGAAAACCGTCAATGACCTTCTGCAGCAGTACTATGATCCAAAGCTGGCACAGATCGACCAGGCTTTGGCCGAGGCAGGCGGCAGCTGTGCAGAGCATACCCAAAACCTGCGGGCACTGGAGCAGCTGCTGTTGCGGGCTGGTGATGAGATGGTGAGCCTTCCAATCGCTGGTTGATTCCTGCAAAATCCGTTTTTGCCGCAGATACAAATATATACTATAATTATGGAGCCCCAGGGACATTCCCTGGGGCTCCTAATCTGTTTTTGAGGAGGAAAATAACAATGTCCGCAAACGTTGAAACAATGTTTTACACCCGCGAAAAGCCCTGGCACGGCCTGGGTACAAGGATCGAGGAGGCTCCCACCTCTGCCGATGCCCTGATCTACGCTGGCCTGGATTGGGAGGTCATCCAGAAGGATGTCTACACCGAGGGCGGCATCTTAATTCCCGGGTACAAGGTCAACACCCGCAGTACCGATCATGCCGCCTTGGGTATCGTGTCTGATAGGTACAAAGTTGTGCAGAACGAAGATGCGTTCCAATTCACCGATGATCTGCTGGGGGCTGGCGTGACCTATGAGACTGCCGGGGCCTTACAGGGAGGCCGCAAGGTCTGGATGCTGGCCCGGATGCCCCACCGTTATATCATCGCTGGGGACGAAATCGCACCTTATCTGGTGGTGATGAACTCCCACGATGGCAGCTCCGGTATCAAGATTGCTATGACCCCAATCCGTGTGGTCTGCCAAAATACGCTTAATCTGGCTCTGGACAGCGCCAAGCGTATCTGGACCACCAAGCACACCGAGAACGTCATGCTCCGCGTCCACGAAGCCGAGGAAACTCTGGGACTGGCTGAAAAGTACATGGGCGAGTTGGGCCGTGGCATTGATGCCCTGTCCAAGATCAGGCTCACCGACAAGAAGGTCATGGAGTATATGCAGGAGTTTTTCCCTGTAACTCTGGACACCCCCGATGCACAGCGGAAAAACAATCTGCGTTTGCTGGATAATCTGAAAGCCCGGTATTGGGATGCTCCCGATCTGTTCAATGTGGGCAAGAACGGCTACCGCTTTGTGAATGCTGTCAGCGATTTCGCCACCCATGCCGACCCCATTCGTAGGACGAAGAATTATGAAGAAAACCTGTTCCTGCGCACCGTCGAGGGCAATCCCATGATCGACAAGGCATACAAGATGGCGCTGGCGGCGGCGTGATGTTCTATGGCAAACAGGGAGCGCATGGCTATATGGCTATGCGCTCCTTATTCTATTTCAGTGAAAGCGAGGTTATCAAAATGCCTGCAAAAATCTTAGTGTCCACCGAGGGTATGCCCTATGCTGACTGGTTGGAGTACCGGAAGCAGGGTATCGGAGGTTCGGACGCATCCGTGGTCTGCGGTATTAACCGCTACAAGTCCCCCGTGGAGCTGTGGCTGGATAAGACGGGTCAGCTCCCGCCCCAGGAGGCCGGAGAAGCTGCCTACTGGGGGACGCAGCTTGAACCCTTCGTTCGGGCCGAGTTCACCAAGCGTACCGGGATCGAGGTCAGCCACAAGAGCGAACTGCTCCAGAGCGAGGAATATCCCTTCATGCTGGCGAACCTGGACGGTATTTGCGAAGTCCCGGATATTGGGACGTGCATCTTTGAGGCCAAGACCGCCTCTGCATACAAAGCTGGCGAATGGGAAGATACCATTCCTGACGAGTACGCTCTCCAGCTTGCCCACTACATGGCTGTGACTGGATATGCCGGGGCCTACATCGCTGTCCTCATTGGCGGCAACACCTTCAAGTGGAAGTTTGTGGAGCGGGACGAGGAATTGATTTCTATGCTCATTGAGCTGGAATCGGCGTTCTGGGGCCATGTGCAGGACTGTACTCCGCCGCCGCTGGATGGTTCCAATGCTTCGGCGAAATTCCTTGCTGATCGGTTCCATGACAGTATCCCCAAGTCCCATGTCACCCTGCCTGATGCTGCTGCGGATCTGCTTGCTCAGTACGATGAAGCCTGTGAGGAAATGGAGGCTGTCACTGAGCGCAAGCAAAAAGCCGAGAATCTGCTGAAGGAGATGATGGGCGAGAATGAGGTTGGGACTGCTGGTGATCGTATCATCACCTGGAAAAGCGTGTCCCAAGAGCGGCTTGACAGCAAGACCTTGAAAGCTGAGCATCCGGCCCTCTGCAAGAAATACACCAATAAAACATCATACCGCCGCTTTACCATCAAGGCGGCGAGCTGATTGGAGGTCTATCATGGATAACACAAAACTCAAAGGCCGCATGAGCGGTAAGGTGCAGGAGTTGCAGAAGCCTGCGGAAACGGCTGCTGCGCTGGTCCTGGAAGATCCCGGCTATTTGGCCTTGAATAACAACGCCCTGGACATTATCCGGGCTAACTTGAAAAGCCAACCGCTGACCCTTGACCTGTTCGACATCGTGAAGTCGCCGTCCGGCGGCTCCACAGTATTTGAAGTGCCTGGGCTGGCAGGGAATGAGGCCGAAAAGGAACTGTCTGGCATCATTTTGGACTACACAACACCGAGAGCATATTGGGATACCCCTGATCCGGTGGAAGGCACACCGCCTGTCTGCATGAGCCAAAATAGCATTATTTCCCACGATGGAAAAGCCTGCGCTCACTGCCCTTACAATGATTTCGGTTCCAAGGACGGGGACAGCAACGCCAAAGCCTGTAAGGAATCAGTGCTGCTGTTTTTGCTGCGTCCTAACAGCATTATCCCCCTGCTGGTACGTGTTCCTGTGACCAGCAAGCCCCGGTTCTTGAAATATTCTACCCGGCTGCTGAGTACACTGACGCCAATCAGCAGCGTGGTCACGAAGATCACCTTGGAGAAGGCCACCAGTAAGCAGGGTAAGCCCTACGCCCTGTTCAATTTCCAGACGGTTGGCACTCTCAGCCCGGAGGAGGCTGCTCAGGCAAAGGCGTTCGGGCAGCAGTTCATGGAGCTCGTGAACGCCGCCCAGTTGGTGCCGGAGCTGGCCGAGGCCAGCTAAATAGGATATGCGATGCTATGATGCCCCGGCGTCCCTGCTTTGCGGTGGGGATGCCGGGGCATTTGCTTTTTCGGAAAGGGGAAATAGATTTGTTTGAAACCGTAAAAATGTCAGCGGTAGCCCTCCGTCACATGATGAATGAAACCTTTGACTACGATAAGTTTGAGCAAGGGCGGCAGGAGGCCAGGGAGTTCTTTCATAACCACTCGGAGCAGAGGGAAGAGAAACTGGCAGAGATCAAACGGCGAATTGAGAACTGTGATTTCAAGCACACGCCCGGAGCCTCCTACTGGATCGGCTGTCTGAGTGAAGCGGATTTCTCATAAGAGAGGTAACCATATGGACTATGCTGAATTGAAGCAGATATTCTGGGAACTGAAACGCACTTCTCCAAGGGAAGATTTGACTGCGCACATTATCTTTACAGAGGATAGCTTTGATAAGCCCTACTCCCTGTTGAGCCGTACCTACTGCATTTCCAGCAACTTGAAACCGTTTGCTGGGGATCAGACCGCTTGCGGCGAGTGGGTGGAGTTGCGCATTGACCAAGTATATGGCTACCGTACCCTGCTGGAGCGGTATTTGAACAAGGAGGTGGGCCTATGAGCCGGGAACCGCTCCCCGCAGCCAAGTTTGAGCCTTCCACGACTACAACCGTTGAGATGACCGAGATCGACGGTATGGAGCAGGGGGCTATCCTCCGCTTTACCGATGTTGGCAAATCTGGACAGCTCAGTGAAACCAAGGAGCTTCATACCTGCTATGGTGATCTGTATGTGATCGTCAATGCTCTCCGGGACTACGCAAACCTGTTAGAGAGTGTGATCCCCGAATGGGGCTTGACCGGATTCCAGGCCGCTACCTATGAACTCCATGCCGCCCGATGCCGGAAGATTGCCGGGAAGTATGCTGCTGCCATCGGCTACGACTATGACAAAGCTGTAGAGAAGTGTGAAAAACGGCGGGCCAGGGGTGAGCGGGATAGCGATACGGGCATGGACGGGCTGGAAGCATTCATTCGTAAGCGTGAGCGATAGGAGGATGGAAACTCATGAGAAAGAAAACACATAGCGGCAGAAATGGCGAACCGAGGCCCAAGAGGCTCTGTGATCCTGGCGTCTGCGACTGCTGCCAGTAAAAAGTTTGAGGTGTAATGATGCTATATCGTGTCTATATTACGGCCCTGCAATACGGCTGTGAAACCGTTGAAGCAGAGAGCGAGGACGAAGCAAAGCAGGAGATAGAAGAGCTGTTCAAACAGCACCGTATCTCCTGGTATGACGAGGAAATCACTGATATTTCCCCAGAGGTAGTCTAGCCATGAGCAAAGCACGCTCTGGCGTTACGATGAGCTTGGATGATGCTGGCAGTACATTTATGGACCCCGGGCAGGATACGGAGCGGCAGGTTGAGGGCAACTTCTTCACCGGGGCCTATTACGTTGATGATGCGTACGGCATCCAAAAGGAAGCTATTTGAAATCAGCAGCAAATAAGGGAGATTCATAATGAAATATACTCTGATTGATGAAAAGGGGCAGTATGCTCTTATCCTGCGGGGTGAAAGTATGACGCAGTACGCTGTTGTGAGGGGGCTAGACAAGGAAACCGGAAGCTGGGACTGGACATGCTGTTACTACGATTTCAGCGAGTTCTTTGGGCTGACGAAGGCGGAAGCTCTTTTCAAGGCGTTGGACTACTACCTGATGCGGACAAACGAAAAGCATATTTCCTGGGCCAGAATGAGCGAGATCGCTGCGGTTCTGAAGGATGGACTGATTGAAGATGGCGAGGAAGAAGCCTACCGTTACATGGCTGATGTCGCCGAACTGTCGGACACCGAGGCTGAATACTTTGGGCTGGATATGGAGCGGTACAGAGAGGCCAAAGGCGAAGATGCCGACAACCTCACAGCTCCGTCCAGCACAGGCGGCGATTACAGTCCCGCTGATCCATGGGATGCGCCTGGAATGAGCATTTCCGATTTCTTATAGTCTCAGCAGGTGTTTCAAATACGGTCGTTATTGGGACGAACCCTACAGATATGAAATACCCCTCAAAAATGGTTGGCTTTGAGGGGTATTTCGTCCCAAAACTCGTTTCAAAATCTACGTCCCTATAGTTATACGTTATTGGGACAGATTGGAGGGATTATGAAAAATTACATCTTCGGGTATGCCCGTGTCAGCACCGAGCAGCAGAATCTTGACCGCCAGCTTGACGCTCTCAAAGGATATGGATGCGACCTGATTTATAATGAGAAGATGACTGGGACCAAACGGGAACGGCCCGAGCTGTCCAAGCTGCTGGACCGGATGACCGAGGGAGATACTGTGGTGATTGAATCATTGTCGAGACTGGGCCGCAGCACCAAAGACCTGATTGCATTGACCGAGCTGTTTGAACAGAAGGGCGTACATCTGGTAAGTCTAAAAGAATCCATCGACACCTCCACCAGCACAGGCAAGCTCCTGTTCACGCTCATGTCAGCCATTGCCCAGTTTGAACGCGATGTGATTGCAGACCGTACCCGTGAGGGATTAAAGTCGGCCAGGGCCAGAGGGCGGACAGGCGGCAGACCGAAAGTGAGTCCAAATGCTGTCAAGAAGGCTATCAAGCTCTATCACACAAATCAGTATTCCGTCCGAGAGATCGAGGAGATGACCGGAGTAAAAAAATCGACGCTCTATAGGAACCTATTTGAAAATTAGTTTAGGAGGTTCACCAAGGATACATGCTGTGCTATAGATCATATAAATCTTTAACGTCATAACCCACCTCTTTCATACGACTCAATAGAGTCTCATCTGCTGTATAATTTGCACATGCGGCAGTTGAAGATAGGAGTTTCTGGAAACGGACTTTGTTACCGTGATGTGTACAACAAGTTCCGTCGATTGGTATCTTGGATATCCCAACAATACTTTTATTGCCATTCCAGTGAGTACAATATAGACAGCATTTGTGGTTATGTGGAAAAAGATCGTTTCTTTCATGAATTGTATCGCCTTTTGATTGCGGTATGTCTATCCTTTCAAATTTGAGCAAATCTAAAAATTGATTCACAAGTGACCAACAGAACGTATCTAAATCAGCGGTTTCAACATTGATGGGGCTGTCGTAATCAGTATTTTTCCCGGCTCGGAATATCTGTTGAAGTTGTTTCAGCTTACTGTCTGGTCTGTTTCTAAAATATCGGAAAAGGTTCTTTGTATCGATCTTTCCAGTTGGAAAATAGGTGCTGACTTTACAGTTCCTGTTTCCACTTAGCCAACTTTTGATTGTAACCTCAGGAACATCATCTATGCTTCCAGCTCGCTTAAAAAGTCCAAGTAAGATCTTGTACGAAGCATCACCGGATATTCCCGATTCGTGAATAGGAGCTATAAAATCTTTCCACGTCATAGTATAAGCATCCTCCCTATCAGAAAATTTGTTATCTATGGAAATGTATCTGGGTTTGTGGCTCGCTATGTATATTTCTAAGGTGCTAAACTTTACTTGTAGGTGGTCACCTGTAACAATATCTTCTTCTGCCCCCTTCTTCTCTTTAGGTAGCAGGATGTGCAAATCCCAATAGAATCCCGAAAATTGGGGCTTGACACATCCCTTATTTTGAGTAGAAGAAGGAAACAGAAGAACTATATGGAAGGAGAATATCTTTTGAGCAAAAATAAATTCAGCAACTACGACTCGTTAGCTCTCAAAGATGACATCATTAAGCGGTTTGCCAAGTACAGGGTCAAGATAGACCTCATTCATCGGGAAAGTAAGGAGGACCGACATATCTACGAAGTCAACCTAAAGAAAAACACTCGTGAGATGCATGTACGCACCCATGCATCCGATGTTCAGCTCAGTCTGAAGCTTCCGATGCTCCAAGTGGTCAAGCTTGACCTTATGCTCTATTTAGTTGTATCTCCGAAAGAACCTGACTATGACCGTCTCCCCAAAATTCTGAGGGGAAAATTCTACCAAAGGGTATCGGAACGACAGTGGCTCCCCTATGTTGCTGGGCACAACAGTTTTGGTGAACTGGTTATCCTTGATGTGGATGATTTTCCGCACACTCTCTTAGGCGGTTCCACTAACTCCGGTAAGTCGGTTGCTTTGCAGGCACTGATCCTTAGCATTGCCTATGGTAGCTCTGCGGATGATGTCAACTTTATTTTGATTGATTTGGGAGCTACCAGCCTGAGACCGTTTGAAGGCCTTCCGCATCTATCGTGCCCGGTTATTCGAGATCGTGACATGGCGCTGCACGCACTTGAGGTACTGACCGCAGAAATGAAGCGGCGCATCAACCTTGAGTACGAAGCGCAAGAGAATTATAACAAACTTTCACGGTTGGTGCTTGTCATCGATGAATTCCCCGCCCTATTTACGGGAGCTGAGAAAACTGAGGTAAAGCAAATGACCGATATGCTTTCCAACCTCCTTCAGCGAGGGCGCCATGCCAAAATCCATTTGGTCCTGGCAGCCCAGAACCCGACCTATCAGCAAATGAAGATAGACATCAGTAATATAACAGCACGAGCAGCGTTTAAATGTGCCAAGAAGAACTTTTCAGAGACAATTCTCGGCGAGGGCGGCGCGGAGAATTTATCTGGCAGCGGCGATATGCTGATAACGGCGCCTGGAATTGATGGAGTGCAATGGGTTCAAGGCATATACATTGAGCCTGAGGAAGTAGGCGAAGTTGTCCGGCAGATTCGTGACAATCCTTGGTTTTCCAGTGACCGAGGTCAGAAGTTCACCATCCCCGATGGCAGTCCACACTCGCTGCCGGATACCGTGGAATCTCAGATGACCTGCACTGTGGACAGGAAGGGGCCGTCAAAAGAGGACCAGTTATTGGCCAATGTGATTATATGGGCACTGGAGCAAGATTCTATTTCCATCAACTCGCTGATGCGCCACTATCATATCGGCTGGAATAAAGCATCCGGGCTGGTCGAACGTTTGGAAGAACTGGGGATTGTAAGCAGACCAGAGGGCAAGGTCCCACGCGAGGTAGTCCCCGGCTATCCGGAGGACATTCCAGAGGAACTGATAAGCTTCTTGCAGAACGCTGGCTATTCGCAGGATGCCATAATCGAAGCATTTTGTAACAAGTCGGAAAAGTAGAGGTGCTATTTCTTGCTCCATCCTCATAGAATAGGCCAGCAAGAAGGAGGTGGCAACGCCGCAGTGAAAAAGCGAAAGCTCAACTATCGGTTCCATGACCCCAACCCAGCGGCAGTGACCGCCGACTACATATTGAAAATCTTTATCGAGGCCAACGCGGGAAAGGTGGAGGCGGCAATACAAAATGCTGCCGATACCACCCTCGCTGCCGATGAGGGACCGGATCGCTGCCAGGGGCACTCCGCATGATGCGGGGTGTCCCCTTTTTTGCCCTACACCTCATAGTATTCCAGTATATCCGCATACTCCACCAGCGTCACATTGCCCAGCTCATTTGCCCTTTCCACGCAGCCCTTGGTAAAGCCGGACTTAGAGAACAGGAAGCAGTACGCCTTACTGTGTTGGAACAAATGACTGCGGTGAACCAGTGTTTCCAATACCCCCAGGTCAACTCGTTCATTTGTCCACTTGCACTCGCCAAAGAGGGCGGTGGTCTTGTCCTGTTCCCCCAGTATGTCGATCTCCGCCTGGGCCTTTTCAACAGGATCATTCCCCCACCAGCGACCCAGGGAAGCAAACTCCACCGGGGAGCGCCCATCCAGCAGCAGCTTCCAAAGATACTGTTTACATATCTCTTCAAACACCTTGCCCATGTAGTGGTCGAGCTGCGGCGCGATGCGCTGGTACACCAGGTCAGCGGCTCCACGGGCAATCAAGGAATTGTTCTCCAGCACAAAGCGATGCCAGAAGCGGAACATATTATCCTCGATGGAGTACAGGGACTTACGGGAAGCCTTCTCCCCATAGGGAGTCTCCTTCTGCACGATCCCCAGGCTGATGAGATTCTTGATGTAGCTGGCGCAGACGTTGGTATCCTCGCCGACCTTGCTTGAAATCTCCGACATCCGAGAAGCCCCTGCTGCAATGGCGGTAATGATTGCCGTGTAAATGGCTGGTTCCCGCACCTCCTGCTTCAGAAGGTTCACCGGCTCCTCATAGAGAAAGGAAATGGGATTGAGGAAGGTGTTCTTGATGTTTTCCTCAATACTCAGACGGTCGTTGATTTGCAGCAGGTATTGTGGTGTCCCCCCGACGATCCCGTAGGCCAACGCCTTGTCCTCGCCCTTGAAGTGGCTGAAATAGCGGCAGGTCTCCTCGAAGTCGAAGGGCAGCAGCTTCATCTGTGCCGTGCGCCTGCCGTAGAGCGGGGCCTTGTATGCCAACACCTGATCCTCCATATAGGACATGGACGAGCCGCAGAGGATCAACATCAGCTTGGAGGTATCCTTATTTTTGTCGATCAGGAGCTGCAAGGTGGAAGCAAGGCTTTTGGAGGACCGTGCCACATAGGGGTACTCATCCAGCACGAGGATCACCCGTTCCTTCTCCGCCATCTTAAAAACACATTCCAGCGCCGCCTGGAAGGACACGAAGGAAGTCTCCGCCGCAATGCCGCTGGCGTACTCCAGGATGCTCTTGCTGAGGTTCTCCAGGTTCTGCTTGGCATTGCTCTCCACGCCCATGAAATAGATAGCTTTCTTACCCTGGATAAACTGGGTCAGAAGGGCTGTCTTTCCCACGCGGCGGCGGCCATACACAACTGCAAACTCAAACTTGCCTGATGCGTATAGTTGCTCCAGCGATTTCAACTCCCGCTCTCTTCCGATAAACATAGCCACACCCCCATTCTTCTCATTTAGTATACCACATCAGCCACAAGTTAGTCAATCATGATCTACTAAAGGTAGTTCCACTAAATTTCGGCATTGATTCTCTAGCGAAGGTGTGCTATCATACAGATATAGTAGAACGTCTTGATTTTAATGGAGAGGTTTACCTATGAACATTGCCGCTTACTGCCGTGTCTCCACGGAGAAAGAAGACCAGCTCAACAGTCTGGAGGCACAGAAGGAGTTCTTCTCTGAGTACACCCAGCGTACCGGAGACACCCTCATCCGCCTGTACGCTGACGAGGGCCTGTCCGGCACGAAGATCAAGAATCGCAAGGAGTTCCTGCGGATGATGGCGGACGCCGAGCACCACTTGTTCGACATGGTGGTGGTCAAGGACATCTCCCGCTTTGCCCGGAACACGGTTGACCTGCTGCAAAATGTCCGCAGGCTGAAAGCCCTGGGCATCGAGACCCAGTTCCTCACCGCCAACATGACCAGCATGGGTAACAGCGAATTTGTTTTAACCATCTTCGGTGCGCTGGCTCAGGAGGAGAGCGCCAATACCTCCAAGCGGGTGAAGTTCGGCAAGAAGCTGAACGCCGAGAAGGGCCGTGTCCCAAACATCGTCTACGGCTACGACAAGACCATCGGCGACTACTTCAACCTGACCATCAACCAGGAGGAGGCTGCTGTCATCCGGCAGATCTATCACTGGTACACCCAGGAGGGCTACGGCTCCGCCAAGATTGCCAATATGCTCAACGAGCGTGGCCTGAAGACCAAACGCAACTGCCAGTGGAGCCAGAACGCTGTGGGGCATATCCTCCGAAACGAGCTGTATACCGGGAAGATCATCAATGGCAAGCAGGAGGTCACGGACTTCCTCACCGGACAGCGGGCGGACAGGGACGAGACTGACTGGATCGTGGTGGACAAGCCCGAGCTGCGCATCATTGACGATGAAACCTTCCAACAAGCACAGGAAGTCCTGCACTCCCGGCACAGTGCTTTCAAGATCACTCGGGAGCGGCAGAGCAATAAGCACCTGTTCTCCACCCTCATCAAGTGTAAGGAGTGCGGCTGGTCCTTCCGGCGTACCGTCCGAACCTATAAGAACACCTATGTCCGCTGGGTCTGCTCCGGTCACAACGGACGGGGAGCCGACAGCTGCCCCAACGCCGTGACGGTGGATGAGGAGGAGCTGATCGAGGTCTTGCAGGAATACTTCGCCGGACTGCTGAAAGCAAAGAAGTCCGTCATCAGCTATGTGGTGAACCAGTTCCAGAAGGTCTACAAGGCCACGGATGAGAACCTGGACTACGAGAAGGAGCTGACCGCCCAGCTCACCAAGCTGCAAAAGACACGGCAGAAGTACATGGATATGTACGCCGACGACCTGATCTCCCGTGACGAGCTGAACGCCAAGATCGGCGGGATGCGCAAGGAGATTGAGCGGCTGGAGAACGAATTGAAGATGATCTCCTACAACCTGACCAAAGGGGAGCAGTTGGAGAGCGTCCTGACCAGCACCTTCAAGGAGATCGAGGACATCACCGACGTACATCAGATGACCAACACCCAGCTCAAGCGTATTATACAGAAGATCGAGGTAGATAAAGAGGGGAATGTTGACATCTACCTGCGCCTTTTGGGCGATTTAGGGCTGGACAGTACCGTTCTAATTAGCGATAACCTTACATAAGGACATCCAGGAGCGCCTGCCCATCTACAACAGGAGCCTCTACCTCCAGGTCAAGGAGGTCCTGGAGCAGAACAAGGCCGAGCGGCACATCCGCGGCGGCATCGCCACGCAGAAGAAGTACCGGGGCGGTCCGTGACGCCGCCCCGGTACCAGCAGAGATCAAAAAGCAGGAGGAACGCCCTATGAAATACTGCCCTAAGCAAGCCGCCCGCCGTCAGACAGCCGGCGAAGCGAGGCTGGCTCCCGC
>OFFK01000763.1_pt1 | contig 26148 bp, 20 predicted proteins | sample 1521361 | NCBI WGS metagenome assembly OFFK01 (sample SAMEA3504096, study PRJEB24116) | mouse gut metagenome | biome: mouse gut; feature: mouse-associated habitat; material: faeces | place: Denmark | collected 2011 | reverse complement strand
TGCCAGCGAAAATTTCTGGCGCAAGTCTGCACGCGTTGATTAAATCAGTGCTTCCCTAAAATTTTTCACTGTTTCCCGTATATCCAAAAGGTAGGAAATTGGCCCCAAAACGGGCAAATTTCCACGCTTATGGAAATCTGTCGGCAGGCTTCATAATTCGATAGAATATCGCCCTTTTCTATGCTATAATTTGTCTGTGAATGGCGAAGGAGGCATTGGAATGGAAGATGCGATCCTCACAATCACGGAGCGGCTGAAGGATTTGCGGAAGAAGCGCGGCCTCACCCTGGAGGCATTGTCGGAGGCCACCAAAATTTCAAGGTCTGCTCTTGGTGCATATGAGACAGGCGAATTCAAGGATATAAGCCCATTCAGTATCGTAACGCTGGCGAAGTTTTACGGGGTGACCACGGATTACCTCATGGGCGTAAGCAATCTGGAAAAAGAGGCTGATGCGGAGATACAAGAGTTGCGCCTAACTAACGAGGCTCTGAACGTGCTAAAAAGCGGGCATTTTAGCGGGAGGTTATTATCCGAGGCCATTTGTCACAGTGATTTCTCCCAATTGATGACAGATATGGAGATTTTCGTTGACCATATTGCCAGTATGCAAATCGACAATTTGAACGACGCTATGGGTGCAATGCGCGGCATTATTCAACAGCAGTATCATCCAGACGAAAACGAATTGTTTTACCGAACGGCTGAATTAGGTAAGATTCCTGCGGACGAATATGTCAGTTCTGTCCTCCGGGATGATTTGACTGGCATTCTGCGGGACATCCGTGAAGCCCATTCAAAGAACACCAAGTATAAAACAGTCGCATCTCCGCTTGCAATCATGGCGGAATTTCAAAAGAAAGTTCAGTCCGTCATTGAAGGAAAAGGGAGCCCGGAGGAACAGGCGGCAAAGGTTTATCTGGCGGCATGGGGCATTGAGTACGACAGTCTGACCCCGGAGGAATTTGTGGTGCTGATTGGAATATTGGGAAAATCCAAATTTAAGGAGAACAGCATTAGCCGGAGAGGGAAGAAACGGTCTGCGCCACCGAAAAAGCGCGAAAAATAAGAGAGGGCGCATGATTCAGCTTAAAAACTGAACCATGCGCCCTCCCTGTAGTGTCAGCAGTAAATCAGGTCCACCCTTATCATTTCTTCTACCTGGGTACGAATAGCGTTCATCCTGCCCAGCCATTCCATCTGGTCACGGGCCTTCAATTCCTCGGTCACGCCAGCGGCCTTCATCAACTGCGGCAGGAGCGTATCCATGCGCTGCTCCGCCATCCGCTCGACACCCTTCAGGTGGTCAGCCAGTTTGCCGCTGTTCACCAGCACCATCCACAGTTTGGGCTTATGCTCCCGGAGGTAGTCGCGCCGAAGATCACCGTACTTGCCATAGAATACATCCTGCTCCGGTTCCTCGTCAAGTATCAGATCGGGGATATAGTAGTCGCCTACTCTCGTATAGGTTAATTCTGCCATAATGAACCTCCTTGTGTTCAAGTCCCATTGTCCTATTCTTTCCACGAAAAGTCCAGTTGATCGTGTCCCTGTTCGTGAATTTTTGTGGGCAACTGAACTCGTCACAAGGTATTATGGCACATCTCATCCTCCTTCCGGGGATCGCATACAAGGGGCACCACCGGGTATTCCTCATGGTCCGTGGTAAAAATCAGCACATTTTCTTCATTGATGGCTTCCAGACAGATTCTGCCGAAAGCCTCCCCTCCCCCTTCCGCTGTAAAGCAGGCTCCCACCAGGCGGGGCCAAATGGTTCCGGGAGAGGGATATCCGCTGTTCTTCTGGCAGAAAGCCACTCCCCACCTTATGTAATAGACCTTTCCGTCATATTCCTCCGCCGTAATCCGGTCATGCTCCCCTTTCGCAAAGGAGCTTCCGTCCCATCGGAAACCGCTCAGCTCCTCTTCCCTCCGCCAACCGCCTCCCTTTTGCAGGGCTTCCGTGTACAGCGTATCATTATGAACGGAAAAACGATAAACACCAACGCTCCCATATGCCAGTCCGCCGTACGTGCCGGGGGCTTCCAGGAGCACGCTTTTTGCGGCGTCCACGGGTTCCGGCGCTTTCAGGCTTTCCCCTTCGCCGCTGACCGGTTCCGGCGTCTTCAGGCTTTCCCCTTCTCCCTGCCGTTTACAGGCAGACGCCCTTTCTCCGGCTCCGTCCCCGGCGCCGCCGTCCTCCTTCCGCTCCTTTCCAAGAAGCTTCAGGGCTTCCCCTCCAATGTCTTCCAGCACCTCAAGCCACGGGACATCGCCGTCACTGGTAGCCGAGATGGCCAGCGACAGCCTGCAGGCAGGGCTCACCAACAGATAACTGGTAAACTGCTCCGTGCCGCCCTCCTTTACCACCGCCCCTTCCCCCAGGGGAATCCGGTTCCTGTTGTAAGGGGAATCCCATCCCAGACAGTAGTTTACCGCATCGTACGCCCCCTGCAGAAAGGTCGCCCCCTGAGGCCGCCTGGTCTCGTCCAGCCAGGCCTGTCCCACAATCCCCCTGGAATCCACGAAAAGGAACCCGAACATGGCGCACTCCGGCACCGTGGTATGGATAGCCCCCGCACCGAAGCAGTTGTAATATTCCGGCTCCGCGCCACGGCAGGACACCTTCACATACCCTTCCGCAAGCCTCCTGCCCACTCCCACGGAAAAAAGCCCCGCAGGCCCTGTTATCTGCTCCCGAAGCCAGCGGATATAAGGCTCCCCGGTCACCGCCTCCACCACCTCCGCCGCCAGATCGAAACCATCGTTGCAGTAGCCGGAGAAACTGCCCGGCCTGGCCCGCAGCTTCACCGTCTGCCAGTACGCCGGTGTATTCCGGTATCTTCCTGTAAAGAGATCCTCCCCTTCCTCCGGCGCCAGATGGTCGTGAAGATTCGTCCCCGGTATTCCGGAAGAATGGTTCAGAAGCATCCGGACGGTAATCTCACGGCAGCGGGCGTCCGCCAGCTTCCAGCGCGGCAGGTATCTGCGCACGGGCTCGTCCAGAGATACCCTTCCCTCCTGCACCAGCTTCATGACCGCCGCCGTCACATATATTTTGGAGACGGAGCCTACATTATATAAATCATCCACCCGGGCCAGGCTGTCCTCGAACCCCCTTGTGCCGGCACAGGCCGCCGCCAGGAGCCCGCCAGGCCCGCAGACTGCGGCACAGGCCGCCGCGGTCTTCTTTTCCCGCACAATTCCCTCCAGTTTCTCCTGTATCCGCCCTGCCAGCGCAGGGCTGCTTCCGCTGCATCTGTAATCCCGCATGCGCATCCCTCTCCTTCCTTTGAACCTGTTTCAATCGCTTCATGAAGCCTAAGCTTATCATGAGCGATTCTGTCTGTGGCACTTGTAATGCAAATTTAACCGGTGCGCAGTATATACTGCTTAACGATTTCACTTGCCGTGAAATCAGACTGCATAACGCTGACCGGTTCAATCGCATGATTGCATTAGGCAGCATTCAGCGTTATGCAGTATAAATGATAACATGAGGACTTCCGATTGTCATTCTTATGTGGAAATCGAAAAGAACGGGAGAAACCGCGAAACGATTTCTCCCGTCCAAATGTCATAATTTCTTTTTCATCCCGCCAAGGATCCGATAGATGCTCTTTTCGGAAAGGAAATATGCTCCGGCTAATTCCGAGACCTTTTCGCCCTGCAGAAATCTCCCATATATTTCCTGATTCCGTCTGCATATTTCCAGCTTGTAGGAGCTGCAGGCGCTTTTCGCCTCAGGTACTTTGGGTACGTACAGGTTGATTCCGTCTACATATTTCTGGATTTCCTTTATCAGTTCTTTCGGCAATACAAGATTCGCGTTTATATAGCTCATTTTTTCTCCTTTCAACAGTCGGTACTGGTCAAAAAGAGAATTATTATGCGTTTATCTTCGTATCTCTGTCCACTGATGCGGCATTAAAGGCAGACACCTCTCATAAAAATAGTCATGTTATCATACTCTCCTTTCGCAAAATTTAAGCAGGCCCTGTTCCCGCCAGGCCGCCTTCAGATTCTTTCAATCACACAGCTATGCGCTTTCTTTTTCGCATCATAACCGATTCCCACCAGCACGATCTCGCCGTCATAGTCCTGCAATATCGCCGGGTAGTTCCGCTCTTTTATCTGCCGGATCGCTCCCTCGGACGGCTTGTTCCATTTCAGTTCCACCACCAGCGCAGGGAGCGTGGACCTGCGCTTCGGCAGGTACACCACATCCGCGATCCCTTTCCCGGAGGGCAGCTCCTCCACCTTCAGGTACTGGTCTAACGCGGCAATGTACGCGAACTTGATCACGTACCGCAATGCCTGTTCATCATTATAGTAGGTCGGCGCGTACTGGGAATCCCGTATCTCCTCCACGGCCTTTGCGACAGCCTCCGCGTCTTCCGCTATGGTGTCCTCCAGGAGCTTTTCGGAGCGGCCGAGCAGCTCCATCCATTTCCGGTTCACGTTCGTCCCCTTTAAAATCTTGCGGAACTCAATCCTCACCTCTTCATTTGGGATGCGCGCCGTCCCATCGTCCTCCTGCCAGGTCAGATAGCCCAAATGGATCAGCAGCGTCAGCACATCGTCACGGCTCTTGAAGGATTCGAAATCATTCTCGAAAAGGTCCGTGTCAACCTCTACCTCCTCCCCGGAAATCAGCCGGGAAATGGTCTCCTGCAGCCCCTCGAAGTCCATGTTGATATAGGTCATCAGGGATTCCGCCGCAGATGTCTTCTGCCAGTAGGAGCGGCACTTCTGCTCCTGCATGGCGCACATCACGGAATAGGGATTATAAATGGCTCCGTATCCGGGGAAGTCATATCCGTCATACCACTGCCGCAGTTCCCGGAAATCCATCCCGTATTTCCCGCACAATGACCGGACATCCCTTTCCGTAAAGCCTGTGAATTCCACGAACCTGCCGGGATTCAGGGTGGTCACCTCCTTGAAATCCGAGATGGCCGATTGGGAGCCGTCCTTCTTGATGGGCAGGATGCCTGTCATGTAAGCCGCCGCCACGACCCTGGGCGTGAAATTATTGTTCTTGAACCAGCCCCTGAGGAGATTCAGGTACTTCCTCTGTACCGCCGCATCCCCCTTCGCCTCCCGGATCAGCGCGTCCCACTCGTCAATGACGAACACGAACTCTTTCCCCGATTTTTCCACGCAGCCGATCATGGCGTCCTCGAGGCTTTTCCCTTCCAGATCCGGATACTCTTCCGTCAGTTCCCTGTAGACCGCATCGGCGATCATATTCGGCACATTTGAGAGCGGCATGTTCATCCTCTCCGCACCAGAGATGAAGCCGGTGATGTCCAGATTGAGCACATGGTACTGGTTCAGATGCGTCAGATACCCCTGCGTCCCCGCTATCTCCTTGTCGTCAAACAGCGCACGGGAATCACAGGAGCAGTCATAGTATGCGCACAGCATTTTCGCCGCGTAGGACTTGCCAAAGCGCCTCGGCCTGCTGATACAGTTCAGCTTCTGCATTGTCCCCACGGTATGATTAATCAAGGCAATCAGGCCTGTCTTATCCACATATTCAGACTGCAGGATTTCCTGGTAGCCATTGTTTCCCGGATTCAAATAAGTTCCCATTGAAATCACCTCCACATCCAAACGCCTTTTTGTTCAGTTTATGTCCCAACCGGCCAAAAGTCAATAGTTTCATAATCCTTTGTTGGCCTGCGCCAAAATATCCTGCAGAAGAGCGATTCTCTTCCGGCAGTTTTCATTTATCATATCCTGTGCCGTCCTGGTCCCTCTCGGCAAAGACATGATCCAATTCGCGCTGTCAATGGCCTGACTACAGGATGCTATGATTTCCTGATTCGTCTTCTCATTTACGCAATCTCCCAGCAGCATCGCGGTCCTTATCATATCGAACCGGTCGATGTCATCGCAGTCCCTTACCGATATCTGAAATACCGTCATGTCCTTTGGCAGGTCGTCTGTCAGGTTGTGCAGGGCGATTCCTTTTACCATTTCCCGCAAAGCCTCCGGAGGATATCCTATCTTTTCCAGATAGCTTTTAGAAATGTCTGCGCTGAAAAACGGATGCCTCCTAAAGTCATCCCGGCATTCTCTATATCCCACATCATGCAGAAGACAGGCTATGATCAGGTCGTCTTTTGGAAGGCCTTCTGCTTCCGCAACGACGGCTGCGTTTTCCGCCGCTCTGAGCGAATGTTCATAGCGATAGAGCAGATCTCCCCGATCCGGTGTGGGGCCTAACATGTCGTATGCGAATGACCGTACGGAGGAAATCGACTTGTCGTCATGCGCATGCCCCATGATAATTTCCAGAGCCCTCTCAGATAGAACTGTGCCGAATGTCTCCACTTTTACCCTCCTCCTGTCTCTTTCAGTCCCCGCATCCTGGCAAAACACATGGATGTCCATCGTTCTCGTTCCAAACCTGACGCTATTCCAATAATTGGTCCGCAAGCCCTCTCCCGCTTTCCCTGCCTATGGATGTAAGTATACCATGATTTCCTTTTTTCCACAATAGATTCAGCATCCTGCAAAGATTTCCCCTCTCTTCCGGACAGAGAAAGACGCATGCCTTCCTGAACGCTCCCATGGTGTCCTTCCCCGGAATCCCCGCCTCCGTCACATGATAGGACTCCATCACCCTGACCAGCTGTGTTTCTCTTTCCGAATATCAACCTGATTTCTACCTCTTGACTTTACTATAAATCCGGACTACAATATTTTTAAATATTTATGCAGATATACATAATATAGGCTACAGGCTATATCACTCTCGCAGAAACAGCTGGTTGAACAGAAGCTAAAATCCCCTCTGGCAGGGGAGAGCGCATCCAATCAGTCATGGCATACAATCAATCCGCTCACAGCCACAGCGAAGCCTGAATCTTCCCACCCGAAAATCCAGGCCCGGCACAGTCAGTTCAATAAAGCTTGCAGCGCTACAGAGCAGAAAGTGTCCTTCGGACACTTTGTTATTTGACCCTCGCGGCATTCGCCAACTGGCCTTGCAAGCACGGCCGCTTGGCTCATTGCTCGCGGGAATAAAGGAGAACCATTATGTTCCAGGGAATGCACTACGTCTATGAGGTCTACAGAGAAATGAGCTTCTCGAAAGCCGCCAAAAACCTGTTCATCAGCCAGCCCTCCCTGAGCGCCGCCGTAAAAAAAGCGGAGGCCCAGATCGGCTTTCCCGTCTTCGACCGCAGCACCAATCCCATCCGGCTCACCGAGCTGGGGGAGGAGTACATCCGCTCCGTGGAGAACATCATGGACGTGGAGAAACGCTTCTGCAATTACGTGGATGACATCCGGGGCCTGAAAAGCGGCGCCATCGCCATCGGGGGCACCAACCTCTTCGCCTCCTATGTGCTGCCTCCCCTGCTCTCCCGGTTCACCGAGCAGTATCCCCTGATTCATGTGAACCTGGTGGAGGCCACCACCGCCGAACTGGAGGAGCGGCTCTTCGCCGGATTCCTGGACCTCCTGATCGACAATCAGTCCGTGGATGCATCTATATACGAAAAAACGTTTTTCTGTGAGGAGCATCTGCTCCTGGCAGTGCCCAGCCATTTTCCCTCCAACGAAAGGCTGAAGGGCTATGCCCTCTCCCTCTCCGACGTCAAAAACGGCCGCCATCTGGAGGCCTCCGTCCCTCCCGTGCCTCTGGAGTCTTTCCGGGAGGACGCTTTCCTGCTGCTCAAAAGCGGCAACGACACCAGGTCCCGGGCGGAAAAGCTCTGCCACGACTGCGGCCATTTCGCGCCCCGGATCAAGCTGGAGCCGGAGCAGCAGATCACGGCCTACAACCTGTCCCGCTACGGAATGGGCATTTCCTTCAACGGCGACATCCTGATCCGCCATATGCCGGACGACCACCGCCTGATTTACTATAAGCTGCCCTATCCGGATGCCGTGCGGAACGTGAATTTCTATTATAAACGGAATCGGTATATGACCAGGGTGGTAAGCGAGTTCCTGAAGCTGGTGTGAGGCCATCCCTCTATTTCAGCCCTTTCATCATCCGGGACGAAATCAGGCATTCGTCCCCGTTCACCATGTAGATCACCCGCTTCTGGAAATCGATTTCCCTGATATTGTCCCGGTTCACCAGGAACGAGCGGTGGCAGCGGTAGAATCGTCCGTCCACCTGTTTTTCGATCTCCTTGATCTTCCCCAGAAATTCCATCTGGCGGTTCTTGCAGTGGAGGATGATTTTGTGCACATTGGGGGAGGTCTCGAAGAAGAGGATGTCGTCATAGTCCACTGTGAACACTTTTTCGTTCACTTTCACGGAAAAGTTCCCATGGACTTTGTTCTTGGCAGAGGAGAATCTCTGGTTGGCTTTCAGGATGCATTCGTACACTCTTTTTCCCAGCTCCTCCGGGTCGTCCTTCAGGATGAAGTCCAGCGCCTCCAGCTTGTAGATGAAGGTCATGTAGCTCATTTCCGAATGGGTGGTGATGAAGATGACGAAGCCTCTGGGGTCGTATTTCCGGATTTCCTGCGCCAGGGTGAGCCCTGTCATGTCGGCGCCCAGCTCGATGTCCAGGAAATACAGCCCCACTTCCTCTGTCTCTTTCACTTTCTCCAGGATTTCATGGGGGTCTTCCGAGACGCAGCTCAGCTCCATGTCCAGGTCTTCCATCAGGACAATGTTTTCGATCACCTGCTGTATCCTGTCCCGCTGTACTTCGATATCCTCGCATATATAAATTTTCAGCATGTTGCATGGTCTCCTTGGGGCAGTCTTTTTTTCCTTTTATTATTTTATTATTGCGAAAGGCTTTGGGGATGTCAAGAGGGGGGGCTTCCTGCCTTTCATGAATAAGTTTTCAGCATGTTGCATGGCCTCCCTGGGACAGTCCCTTTTTTTCCTTTTATTATTTTATTATTGCGAAAGCTCCTGGGGATGTCAAGGGGCAGCTTTCAGTCTTTCATGAGTTCCAGGAAGGTGTCCTCCAGGGTCTCGCCTGTCTCATAGAGCCCGGTGACCACCGCTTGGCGGGCTGCCAGCAGTTTCGCCACGTCCTGTTTCTGCTCCGGACGGATTTGGATCCGCAGTTTTTGTTGGTGCTGTGAGGTCACAGGGTAGCCGTTCTCCTGGAGGATTTTCCGGACTTCCTGTGGATCCGGGCTTTCGATGACGTACTCTGTGTGTTTCCTGTTTTTGTCATGGAAATCCATGAACTGGATGATCCGGCCTTTTTTGAGGATGATGGCTCTGTCGCACATTTTTTCCAGTTCTCCCAGCAGATGGCTTGAGATCAGCACGGTGATATGGTTTTCGCCGGCGATTTTCCGGATATATTCCCGGACTTCATAGATGCCCTCGGGATCCAGGCCGTTGGTGGGTTCGTCCAGCACCAGGACGTCGGGATTCTTGAGCAGGGCCTGGGCGATCCCCAGTCTCTGGCGCATGCCCAGGGAGTATGTTTTGACGTTCTTGTGGGCGGCATCCCACAGGCCCAGCAGTTTCAGCAGTTCCTCCACTTTCTGTTTCCCCACGCCGTTGAGTCCGGCGAAGTACATGAGGTTCTGGTAGCCTGTGCTGTAGGGGTAGAAATTGGGGGTCTCTATCATGCAGCCTATGTCTTTGACGGCGGTCAAGTCCACTTCTCCGGTGTAGTTCCTGGTCAGGCCTACCAGGATTTTCATGATGCTGGTCTTTCCGGCTCCATTGGGGCCGATCAGGCCCACGATCTCCCCTTTTTCCAGCTCAAAGGATACATTGTGCAAAATCTGGAAGTCTTTTGCTTTTTTGCTGACATTGTTTACTTTTAATGCGCAATTCATCTTTTTCCTCCTATTCCAGTTCCGCGTCCGCCCTCCCTGCACCCGACTTGGGCAGAGGATTTCCGGACGCGTAATGATTGCGTCCGCAATTCCTCTGGGATGCCGGACGGGGCAGACGCTGTTTTACCAGTTCCGCGTCCGTCCTCCCTGCACCCGACTTGGCAGAGATTTTCCGGCTGCGTAATGATTGCCCGGACGGTTTTTGTTTGCTTTTTCTGTTTTATTATAAAGCACGGAACCGCGTTTTTCTTTTTTCTGTCGCGAATGGGCGTTTTGGAGTCATGAACGCGTTTCTGCTTGCCAGGCTGTGGGTGATATATTATAATATATCAGGTTACCGGATCCGTCTGTACTGTTTTAAGGAGTTTTTTATGATGATATTGTTGGTGATGGCGGCGTGCAATGCCCTGATGCTGACATGCGATATTCTGATATTGGGCCGCCCGCGTCTTTCTATAGGGAAGTATTTTCTTTTCTTTTTTTCGTTTGGGGGGTTCTTTTTGCTGCAATTGTATTTTGACTTTTCTCCTCTGCTGCCGGTGGCTCTGGGGGTGAATTCTGTGCTGTTGGTAAAGTGGACGGGGCGGTTGGATTCGTTCCTTTCCATTCCCCTTGGTTATATTTTGAACTGTGTGGTAAGCAATCTGGTGTCTCTGGCAGCTAATCGGGCCTGGGATCTGTCTGTGAAGGACATTAACGGGGACGGGTTTTACATTGTCCTGTTGGGCGGCTGTAGTCTTGTATTGTCCTGTCCTTTGCTTTTTGTGGCCAGGGGGGTGATGGGGCGGTATGTTTCGGGTGTTTTGGAAAAAATGGGGGGAAAGCTGCTGGCTTTGATCGGGGTGACTTTGCTGCTCTGCGCGTTCATGCTTTTCACGATGGCTTCTTTTTTTGACACGCTGGACATCACCCACAGGGAGTTCCTGTTGATGGTCGGTTCCCTTGTGCTGTATTTTCTGTTCGCTTTGAGCATGATCCTGATTGTGCTGCACACTGTCAGGGGGAATTATGAAGCCCAGAAGAAGGTGGAGTATCTGGAGCATCTGAAGGAGTATACGGGGAATCTGGAGATGGTCTATGGGAATCTGCGCTCTTTCCGGCATGATTATATCAATGTGATGGCTTCTCTGGCGGCTTATATCGAGGAGGGGCGGTATGAGGAGCTGAGGGACTTTTTCTATGGGCATATCCTGCCTATGCAGGAGGGTCTGGCACAGAGGAACGATGCGTTGTGCCGCTTGTCCCATGTGCATGTACTGGAGATGAAGAGCATTCTGTACGCCAAGCTGCTCCTGGCGGTGAACCGGGGGGTTGAGGTGGAGGTGGATATCCCGGACGTGATCGATTCTGTGCACATGGATCCGGTGGATCTGGTGAGGGTGCTGGGGATTTATCTGGACAATGCGATCGAGGCGTGCCTGGAGACGGAGCGCCCTTTCCTGGGTTTCCATCTGGGCAGGGTGGAGGAGGGCATCGTGTTCCTTCTGTCCAATCCTTTTGTGGACAGGGGGCTTTCCCTGGGGCAGATGTGCAAGAAGGATGTGAGCACTAAGGGGGAGGGGCGTGGGATCGGGCTTTGTAATGTGGAGGAAATCCTGAACCGGTATGACAATGTGTATCATGAGACCCGGATGGAGGAGGGGCTGTTCATACAGCAGGTTCAGATATTTTAGTCAAAATCATACTGTTTCAGGGGGTTTTTACGATGATGCTCTATTTGATTGCTTCGCTGCTGATTGGGTTGTTGCTGACCTGCGATGTTTTTATCCTGGCCCATCCCTATGTTCCCCGAAGGGTATACGCGATTTTGGTTTTATCGATTTCGGCGTTTTTTCTGGTACAGGCTTATTTTACCTTTTATCCGCTGGTGGTGGTCACATTGGGGGTGCATTCTGTGCTGTTGGTGAAGTCCACCGGGAAGCACTATATGTTCTTCTATCTTCCGATTGGTTATATACTGAATTGCGTATTCGGCAATCTGGTCGGGCTGGCGTTCAATCTCCTGTGGGATCTGTCCGTGAAGGAGTTGAATGCGGATGCGGCGTGGATTGTGCTGTATTCCATCGGTACCGGAATCGTCAGTTTTCCCGCCCTCTATCTGGTGAGGCGGCTGTTTTTGCGGTATCTCGGGGACATTTTGGAGGGGATGGGGAAGAAGCTGTTGGCTTTCCTGGCTTTGACCCTTTTGCTCTGCGCTTATATGATCCTCACCATGGCTTCTTTTTTTGATACCATAGAAATCACCCACCGGGAGTATTTTTTGATGGTGGCTTCCCTTGTGCTGTATTTTCTGTTTACATTCAGCATGCTTTTTATCGTGCTGCACGCTGCGAGGGGGAATTATGAGGCGCGAAAGAAGGTGGAGTATCTGGAGCATCTGAAGGAATACACGGAGAATCTGGAGATGGTCTATGATAATCTGCGCTCTTTCCGGCATGATTATATCAATGTGATGGCTTCTCTGGCGGCTTATATCGAGGAGGGGCGGTATGAGGAGCTGAGGGACTTTTTCTATGGGCATATCCTGCCTATGCAGGAGGGTCTGGCACAGAGGAACGATGCGTTGTGCCGCTTGTCCCATGTGCATGTACTGGAGATGAAGAGCATTCTGTACGCCAAGCTGCTCCTGGCGGTGAACCGGGGGGTTGAGGTGGAGGTGGATATCCCGGACGTGATCGATTCTGTGCACATGGATCCGGTGGATCTGGTGAGGGTGCTGGGGATTTATCTGGACAATGCGATCGAGGCGTGCCTGGAGACGGAGCGCCCTTTCCTGGGTTTCCATCTGGGCAGGGTGGAGGAGGGCATCGTGTTCCTTCTGTCCAATCCTTTTGTGGACAGGGGGCTTTCCCTGGGGCAGATGTGCAAGAAGGATGTGAGCACTAAGGGGGAGGGGCGTGGGATCGGGCTTTATACTGTGGGGGAGATTTTGAATCGGTATGATAATGTTTATCATGAGACGCGGATGGAGGAAGGGGTGTTCATACAGCAGGTGCGGATTTGTCGGGCGTGAAATGCGGGGGGCGTGCGAAGGTCCGGTTCCTATTGAAAATGCTATGATCCTGAGTTTGACCTCAGAAACAACAAAAAAGTCCAACCAGTGAAGGGAATTTTTTCCTATCATATTTCCGGGAAGGACAAGCAGGAAACCGCTACCTGGGTTCGAATGAAATGCTGGCGGCCGGAAAAGAATGGCGGCCCCAATACCTCTCCAGAACGCTTTCACCATCGGTGAAACTCCTTGGAGAGGTATTATTTTCATATAAGAGCTACACGAACAAAGTACACCCCTGGGCCTTGAACTGTTCAATCTTTCTGTCGATGTCCTCTACGGTCAGATTCAGCTTCGCCGCAAGGCATGTCTTGCACAGGAAGCTTTCGCTCCCCCGGTTGACGAATTTCCTGTAGGCCCCCACCTCATTGAACGTAAGGGCCTTGCCGCACTGCATACAGCCGCTCATCACAGATCGACCACCTTACAGCGCATGACGGCGCAGTCAAAGGGCTCCAGCTCACGAACCATGATGGCGTTCTTCACCTCCACCTTGTCCCCAGTCCAGATTTCCGTGGCATCCAGGGTCTTGCCTGTGCTGAAAGGCAGCCCCACCTGGTCCAGGTTCAGCCTTGCCACCGCTTTGCCCTCGCTCATGTTGAACATGCCGATGGCCAAATCTCCGTTCTCCAGCTGCCTGGAGTAGATCAGCAAGTCCTCTCCGCCCCAGATGCCGTGCAGCTTCACCGGCTGGCGGCAGAGCCTGTCCTGATTGATGCGGATGATCTCCTCATTGCACAGGATGTCCCTGGCGGCCTGGCTCATGCTGCGGACATCGCAGCCAATCATCAGCGGGGAGCCCAGGAAGGCCCAGATAGAGAAATGGGTCTTGTACTGGGTGTCATTGCAGCCCTTGACCCCTACGTTCCCCTTGCCGTACATGCCTACGATCAGCATGTCCATATCGTTGAAGCAGCCCACACCATTGTAAGGATGCAGCTTCTCCTGTTCCTTCACCAGGCTCTTCACGGACTCCCAGCTGTCGAAGATATCCCCTGTGGAGCGCCACATGGAAGCCCCTGTCGTCTTAATCCACTCATGGGTCTCGTCCGCGCCCCAGGAGCAGGCGGAGAACAGGATATCCCGTCCGCAGTTCTCCAGGGCCAGCCCCATGCGGCGGTACAGATATTTGCCGTGGATGATGGGGCTGTGGTAGCAGTAGTCATACTTCAGGAAATCCACGCCCCACCCGGCGAAGGTCTCCGCGTCTACGAACTCATGTTCGAAGCTTCCAGGATATCCCGCGCAGGTCAAAGTGCCCGCACAGGAATACATGCCGAACTTCAGCCCCCTGGAGTGTACATAGTCCGCTACCGCTTTCATGCCGCCGGGGAACTTCTCCGGATCGGCCACCAGTCGCCCGTCCTTGTCACGCTCCTTCAGCGACCAGCAGTCATCGATGACCAGGTACTCGTAGCCCTTCTCCGGCAGACCGGCCGCCGCCATAGCGTCCGCCGTCTCGAAAATCAGCTGCTCGTTGATGTTCGCCCCAAATGTGTTCCAGGAATTCCACCCCATGGGCGGTGTCAGTTTCACCATTTTCTCTCTCCTCCTTATGATAGTTATATCCTCTCGGAATCTCCAGACCGCATATCACGCTGCTTTCCTGAACGCCTTGGGGCCTGTTCCCCCGCTTTTCCAGGTACCGTCCAGCCCCAATGTCTGATTCTGCTTCCGGAAAAATCCGAGAACCTATTCCGCATCCAGCCCCTCGAAATCACAAGTTCAGTATAAGGCTTTTCCTCTTCTGCCGCAAGAGCAGACAACAAAATCATAACTTTTGCTCACCAATCGCAACATTCGTTCAACGGTGCTTCCAGGTAGACCTGGACAACAGAATCAATATGGGGAAAATCTCCAGCCTCCCCGCCAGCATGTCCCAGATCAGCACCAGCTTGGAGAACATGCTGTAAGAAGCAAAATTACAGGTGGGGCCCACCGCTTCGAAGCCCGGCCCGATATTGTTGAAACAGGCCAGCACCGCGGAGAGATTGGTCGTGATGGAAAAACCGTCCACCGAAATCAGGAAAAAACTTAACAATATCACGATTACATAAGCCGCCAGATAGGCATTGGTGTTCTGCAGCACCTTCTCGTCCACCGCATGTCCGTTGAGCCGCACCACCTGGACCTTCTGGGGATGCACCACCTGGCGCACGCTCCGGTGAAGGCTTTTGAGCACCAGCAGGGCGCGCCCGCACTTGAAACCACCGCCTGTGCTGCCGGCGCTGGCCCCCAGAATCATCAAAGTCAGCATGATTGCCTTGGAAAACCCCGGCCACAGTTCATAATCCGTGGTGGCGAATCCTGTGGTGGTCATGATTGTCACCACCTGAAAAGCCGCATGCCGCACCGTCTCCCCCAGGGTGTCATAAAACCCTCTCAGATTCAGCACAATCAACAGAATGCTTCCCGCGGCCATCCCAAGATACAGCCGCAGTTCCTCATCCTTGAACACGCTGCGGAACTGCCGCACCAGCAGCAGATAGAAACAGCTGAAATTCACCCCGCACAGCAGCATGAATACCGTACACACGTTCTGGATATAAGGGCTGTAGCTTGCTATGCTGTCGTTCCTGACGCCGAATCCCCCGGTGCCCACGGTTCCGAAAGCCGTGCACACGGCCTCGAACAGGGACATGCCCCCCAAAAGCAGAAAAATCACATCCAGCACCGTCAGAAGGATATAAATCAGATACAGAATCCTCGCCGTCTTCTTCATCTTCGGCACCAGCTTGCCCACATTGGGCCCCGGGCTCTCCGCCCTGAGCAAATGCATGGTGAAGCCGTTGCCCCCCGTGGAAGAGATGGCCAGCAGAAACACCAGCACCCCCATGCCCCCCAGCCAATGGCTGAAGCTCCGCCAGTAAAGGATGCCCTTGGGCAGCCCCTCCACCTCAGGCAGGATAGATGCCCCGGTGGTGGTGAAGCCGGAGACAATCTCAAAGACAGCGTCCACGAAATTGGGAATCACACCGGACAGGAAAAAGGGCAGACAGCCCAACAGGCTCATGGCGATCCAGCTCAGGCCCACACAGGCCAGCCCCTCCTTCGCATAGAACTTCTTCTGGGAGCCCCTGCAGAGCCATCTGAGGCCTCCCGCTACCACAAGAATCGCCCCCAAACTCCACATAAAAGCAACAACCGCCCCAAACTCCTTTTCCCACAGGCTGATCAACATGGCCGGCACCATGAATACAGCTTCTACCATCAGGATGTTGCCAATGAATTTCCCCATCATCTTATAGTTCATGTCATGCCTCGCATCCGTTCATTTCTATTCAGAATTCTATTCAAATATATCATTCAGCTGATAAATGCTCTTCTGCTTGCCCGTGACCACATAGACGATATCCCCCACATTAAAATAGGAATCACCGTTCGGTATCTCCATTTTGGCCCCTTTCAGGATGCATACCACCAGCACGCCTTTCTTCAGCTTCAGAGCCTTCAGCGGCTTGCCGCAGTTCCTGGTGCGCTCGTCCGCGTAAAACTCCATGGCTTCCGCCTGTCCGTCGGCAATCGTATGCACCGTCAGGGCCGCGCCGGCCTGGTTCTTCATAGCCCGCACATACTGCACAATGGTATTGCAGCACAGCTCCTTGGGACTGATGACGCTCCCCAGGGACAGATCTCCCAGAATATCCGCATTCTCGATATGCCCCAGCTTCGTAATGACCTGGGGGACACCGCAGCTGTTCCCATAGAGGGAGATAATCATGTTCAGTTCATCCAGCCCCGTCATGGTGGCCAGGGCATCGCAGCTGGAGACGCCTTCGCTCTCCAGCAGCAGCTGGTTGGTGGAATCCCCCTGGATGATACAGGCGGACGGCAATATGGCGGACAGCTGCCTGCACCGCTCCTGGTCCTTCTCTATAATCTGCACCTGGACGCCGCTGTTCTGGAGCTGCTTCGCCAGGTAATAGCTGATCCGCCCTCCGCCGCAGATCATCACTCGCTTCACCTTATGGGTGAGGATTCCCAGGTTCTTCAGCAGAAGGGTCAGGATATTGGTGAAGGCTGTCACATAAATGCGGTCGCCCTCCCGGAGAACGAAATTTCCTCCCGGGGCAACCGCCTTTCCGTCCCGCAGCACGGCGCAGACCAGTATCTTGCACTTCACGATGCCGTCCAAATCGTTCAGGGCCACGTTGCAGAGCTTGCTCTTCTTGTCAATCCGCAGCTCCACAATCTCCACACGGCCCTTGGTAAAGGTATCCCGCTTCAGGAAACCCGGATATTTCAAAAGCCGCTCAATCTCCGTGGCCGCCTGTCTCTCCGGGTTCACCGCCATGGACAGGCCGAACATCTGGCGCATGACGTAAATCTGGTCCGTGTACTCCGGATTGCACACCCTGGCTATGGTGTGGATATTCGGGTTCAGGCCGTGGGCCGTCATGCAGCACAGCAGATTCACCTCGTCCGCCCCCGCCATGGCAATCAGCAGATCCGCCTCCTTCACCCCGGCCTGAATCAGCACATCCATGGAAGCGCAGTTCCCGTGCACTACCATGATGTCATAGCTCTCTTCGCTGGATTCCAGTACATTCAGATTAGAATCTATCAATGTCAGGTCATCCCCCTCCGCAGTCAGCTGGCTGGTCAGGGCTGCCCCCATCTTGCCGTTGCCGGCAATGATTATCTTCATGGACTTAAAACCTCGTTTCTTCTTGTTTTATACCTCAAGACGTCGAGAACCCCGGGCCAGGGCCCAGGAAGCCGTCACAGCGCTAAGCAGCCGCCCCTCCATGGCCCGGATGACACACAAATAGCCACAGGAGGGCTCTCGTCTCCCTCCTGCAGCATGTATCTCTCTTTTTTTCCGTCTTCCGCCTGCCAGCGGCCTCCCTCCCTCGAGAGGGGATATCTGTCCTCTCCTCAATTCACGATTCTCCGCACCGCCAGAATCGACCGGTACCCGGCCTGGCTGACCTTGATGCCCCCCGCCGGATAAGGGCTGCTGTTGCTGGCATGCACGATCAGTCCGCCGCCGATATAAATGCCCACATGCCCGTCATAGCAGATCAGGTCTCCCGGCTGGGCGTTCTCATAGCTCACCCCCGTCCCGGCGTTCCTCTGCTGATAGGATGTCCGGGGCAGGCTGTAGCCGAACTCGCTGTACACCCGATAGGTGAACCCGGAGCAGTCCGCGCCGCCCGTCAGGCTGGTACCTCCCATCACATAGGGATTCCCGATATACTGACAGGCAAAGTTCGCTATCTGCTTGCCCAGGTCGCTGCCGGGGGCGTTGTTGATCGTGGCGGTATAGGACGTGGTGTTGGAGGCATTGGCGGGCGGCGTAGCGCCGGAGCCTCCTTTGTTGCCGTTCTGCGCCTGCAGCTGCTTCAGCCGCTCCTGGTCCTGCTGCAGAAGCTTCTTCGCCGCGGCAGCATCCTTCCTGGCCTGCTTGAGCTCATCCTCATAATTAGCGGATTCCTGTTTCTTTTTGGCCAGCATGCCGTTCAGGTTCGCTTTCTGGCTCTCCAGCTCCGCCCGGTCGGCCTGCAGCTGCTGCCTGTCCGTCTCCAGCTGTCCTCTGTCAGTCTCCAGCTGCACCCGGTCGGCCTCCAGGCTTTCCTTCTCCGCCACCAGCCTGTCCCACAGGTCATGGACCTGGTTCTTCACCAGGATATACTCCGTCAGTACGTTATTCTCATATTCATATATCTTCTCCACCCGGTCCATATGGTTCAGGATGTCTGAAAGGCCCTTGCCCTCCAGCAGAGCGTCCAGAAAGGATTCCTCCCCCCGCTCATACATCAGCCGGGCGCAGATTGCCATGTTCTCCCGCTGGGACTCCTCCCGCTCCACCGCCGCCTCATACTCCGCCTCGGTCTGCTGGATCTGGATCTCCTTCTGGGCGATTTCCTCCACCTTGGCAGAGATTTCCCCTTCCTTGGCCTCAATCTCGCTCTCCTTGGCCGCCAGCTGCTCCTCCATCATGCCGATGCTGGCCATGGTGTTCACAATCTCCGCGTTCAGGTCATCGATCTGCTCCTGCAGAATCTCCTGTTCGGTCTCCAGGGCCACGATTTTGTTGTTGGCCGCTTCCAGGTCGTTGGAATGCTGGTCTATCTGTCCCTGTACTTCGCCGATGGTAGTGGCTTCTGCGGTCAGGGGCTCCAGGCCGTCGGATCCGATCATCGCGGCCGCCAGGCCGCAAATCAATATGAAGTTGATGAATTTTCTGTGTGTTCTTCTTCTCATGGATTCAGCATACCACACTTTTCTTCATTTTACATCCCCCCAAAAAATTAAGATATCATAAACCGGCCAGGCCGCCCCATTCCCTCTGCGCAAGCGTGTCCGCCATTTACAGATGCCATGGGCGCTATGTGAAGCATCGCATCCAGCGACCGAAGATAGCCCTTTCGCGAGCATAGAACCCTCGATTATAAATCACAGTTCTTCACAGTGCGGGGGAACGGCACCACGTCCCGGATATTGCCCATGCCGGTCAGGTACATGACGCAGCGCTCGAAGCCCAGCCCGAAGCCCGCGTGGCGCACGGAGCCGAACCTGCGCAGATCCAGATAGAAATCGTAGTCCTCCTTGTTCAGGCCCAGCTCCTCCATCCTGCGCTCCAGAAGCTCCAGCTTGTCCTCCCTCTGGCTGCCGCCGATGATCTCCCCGATGCCGGGCACCAGGCAGTCCATGGCCGCCACGGTTCTGCCGTCCTCGTTCAGCTTCATATAGAAGGCCTTAATCTCCTTGGGATAATCCGTCACGAACACCGGGCGCTTGAACACTTCCTCCGTGAGATACCGCTCATGCTCCGTCTGCAGGTCACAGCCCCAGGACACCTTGTAGTCAAAGGCATCATTGTGCTTCTCCAGAATCTCAATGGCTTCCGTGTAGGTCACATGGGCGAAATCGGAATTAGCCACATGCTCCAGGCGCTCCAGCAGCCCCTTGTCCACGAACTGATTAAAGAACGCCATCTCCTCCGGCGCATTCTCCAGTACATATCGGATGACATATTTCAGCATGGCCTCCGCCAGCATCATATCGTCCTTTAGATCCGCGAAGGCCATCTCCGGCTCGATCATCCAGAACTCCGCCGCATGGCGGGTGGTGTTGGAATTCTCCGCCCGGAAGGTAGGGCCGAAGGTATATACGTTTTTAAAAGCAAACGCATACGTTTCCACGTTCAGCTGGCCGCTGACGGTGAGATTGGTGGGCTTCCCGAAGAAATCCTGGGCAAAGTCCACTTTCCCCTCCGCCGTCTTCGGAATGTCGTTCAGATCCAGGGTGGTCACCTGGAACATCTCGCCCGCGCCCTCGCAGTCACTGCCCGTGATCAGCGGCGTATGCACATACACGAAGCCCCTCTCCATGAAGAAGCTGTGGATGGCGTAGGCGATCAGCGAACGCACCCGGAACACAGCCTGGAAGGTGTTCGTCCTGGGGCGCAGATGGGAGATGGTGCGCAGGTATTCGAAGGTATGGCGCTTCTTCTGCAGGGGATAGTCCGCCCCGGAGGGTCCCTCCACCGCCACTTCTGCTGCCTGCATCTCAAAGGGCTGCTTGGCGTTCGGCGTCTCCACGATGGTACCCCTTATGATCAGAGCCGCGCCCACGTTCACCTTGCGGATCTCCCCGAAGTTGTCCAGAGCCTCCCCATAGACCACCTGCAGCTGCTCGAAAAAGGTACCGTCATTGATCATCAGGAAGCCGAAATTCTTGGAATCCCGGTTGCTCCTGACCCAGCCGCCGATGGTCACTTCCTTTCCGATGTACTCCCCGCGGTTGCGGTATAGCTCCTTGATGTCTGTCAATTCCATAATTCCCTCATTTCCGCATGTGCGCCTGTGCGCGCCATGCTGCTTATTTTATTCTGCGGAAGATTAAGCCAGTCACTTTTCACACCCATGCCACATATCAGCTCCAGGGGGGCGTTCGTTCTACATGGGGCCCATAAGCTTAAGCCGGTGCAAAGTCCCGCCCATGCGGGACTTGCGAGGATACTTTTGCGGCTTAACCCGCTGCGTGCTGGCCCGAGTGCAAACCTGTCCGCATGCAGAATGAGCACCCGCCTGGAGCGTCACTTTCTGATGACCTGGAAAAAGCAACTTAGATTATACCATAATATGGATTATACCGCAATTCTTGTTGCTTATCCATAGCAATCTGTGCTAAAATAGAAAAAAGTCGGGCTCTCAGGCGAAACATACTCAAGGAGGCTTATTGTTTTATGAAACCATGGATGATTGTCTTAATCGTAGTTGCAGTCGTACTGATTGCATTGGTTGTCCTATTGTATTTCTTAGGGAAAAAGGCCCAGAAAAGGCAGGCAGAGCAGCAGCAGATGCTGGAGGCCAACAAGCAGACCGTCTCGATGCTAATCATCGACAAGAAACGGATGCGGCTGCGGGACGCCGGGCTGCCCCAGGCTGTCATGGCTCAGACGCCCAAGCTGATGCGGCGCTCCAAGCTGCCCATCGTGAAGGTGAAGATAGGTCCCCAGATCATGTCCCTGATCTGTGACGAGAAGATTTTCGACACCGTCCCTGTGAAAAAGGAAGTGAAGGCCACTGTCAGCGGCATTTATGTCACCAGCGTGAAAGGCCTCCACGGCAAGCAGCTGGATGCTCCGCCTGCCAAGAAGAAGGGGCGCTTCCGCCGGGCGCTGGAAGCAGCCCAGGAAAAGGCAGGCGCAAAGCCGGTGAAATAAGCCCTGAACGCCCAAAAGGATGGAACAGCCCACAGGCTGCGCCATCCTTTTATTATGTCATCTTTCTTCCTGGGGCTTCCGGCTTCTGACCTTCCTGGCTTCTACAGCATCACCAGGTCTTAAGTCTTTCCGGCTTCTACAGCATCGCTCAGTCTCAGGAGTTTCCGGCTTCTACAGCATCGCTCAGCCTTAAGCCTTTCCGGCTCTCAGGATTTCCCCGCCCCTGCGCCCCGCCCGCTCTGCAGTCGATTTGCAGCGGTGCTTTTCCCCTTCTCGGGATAAGCCAGCGCCTACGCCCCTTCACGGGTCAATATACTTCCCCTCCACATAGAACACGCCGTCCGTCAGCGGACCGTCCAGAGCCGGCTTTCTCAGCGCTCCCCGGCGGATCAGCTCATCTGTCACATACCCCACAATCTGGAACAGATAGATGGAGACCCACTGGTTGATCTGGTCCTCCAGACGGCTGGGCACGAACTTCCCGAAGCTCTTCCGGACAGCCATGATCCATTCTGCCAGCAGATCCTCCAGCCCCTCATCGTCCAGCTGGAACAGAGAGAGGAACTCCTCAAACTGCGCTCCCGTAAAGCAGGCGAAATTCAGCCGATACCCATCCGCCGCGTTTATCAGCAGATGATTCCGAATCAGGCTGGCGGCCTCCTCCTCGGACAGGGCGCCCCTTTCCACGGCACCGTCTCTGCTGTTCTGAGGGATGCCCCCGGCACACAGCCAGCGCGTCCCCCTGCCATGGTAGACATCTGTGTCAAAGTACTTGCCGATCCAGTAGTAATAGATATGCGACAGCTTCTCATTCCTGCTTCCGCTGTCATCACCCGCCACATTGCATCCCGTACTGTATTCCGCGCCGTTCTCGTTTTCGTCCGCCGTATCCTCCACGATGAACCAGCCGTATCCTCCGTCCTTCCTGGGCGGGAAGGGCCCATTCTCCAGGTGCAGCCTCCCGCTCTTCAGGCTGCCGATTTTCCGTCTCAATAGATACGGAACCAAAATATATCCCAGACGCTCCATCCCAAAGTCATGACCATAGAAGTCCATGCCCCTCACCGCTTCAGCCCCGTTTTTCAGCAAAGCCTCGAACCTGTCCGCGATTTCCTGCACCATCGGCCCGGAAACGCCCTCGGTATCCTTCCTGTCCTGCAGGCTGAAAATGATGAAGTTGGCGGCATATTTGTTCGAGGTCCTGCAGACGGCATCGCCATATTCCAGGCGGGGCAGCTCGTCCTCGATGTACAGCGCGGGAATCCCTGTGCTGACGCTGATCTCCTCCACAGTCAGCGGCTTCTGGTACGCGGCCTGGCAGATGGCCCGGGATATCTGGGCATGCAGATATCTGTCGCTGTCCATTGAGCCATTGCAGCAGGTGGTGTTCCAGTTGATCCTCCGATACACTTTTTCCATATCCTGTTCTCCTATCCGTTCTCTTATTTTCCGGCGCCCTACATTCAGACGCCATTTGACAGTGGTTTCCGACAGCGAATATTTCTTCGACAGCTCTCGGACTGACAGCTCTCCGATATAGTAGTCGATGAAAATATTCCTGTACTCTGCGGAAAGGGTGTGAAGATAGCGAAACACTGTATCGAACTCCTGCTCCGTCTCCTCTTCGTCCACATACAGGCGCCGGCTGTCGGACATGGCGCATAGGGTCTCATCCTCCGTCAGAACGGTCTTGTCCCTGTTTCGGGCCTCCAGGAACATGGCATAGCGGTTGTGCGCGATGCGCCATACCCAGGCATCCAGGGACGCAATCCTATACTTCCCCATCCCGTCCAGAACATGGCAGACGATCTCGCTGGCCAGGTCTTCCGCGTCATACCGCTGGCTCAGCCGCCTGCAGCAGAAGCGGTATATAGGCTCGATATAAGGAATGATTTCGTTTCCCTCCACGGCTTCCTCCTCTCCGAAAAGCAGCAATCATGATTACACCTTATAAGTATGAGGGAAATCCAATCGGATAGGTGTCTTGTGAAAAATTTTCAAAATTTTGATGCAGCGGCTCTGACTTCTCACTTTCTTTCATTCAGGTACAGCCCCACCCGGCTCTCCAGATGGTCGATCAGGATGTCCTCTGTGATGGTTCCGCTGAAATACCCCTCCAGCTCCTCGTACAATATGTCCTCCAGCTCTTCCGGTAGACTTTTCCACGGTTCCGCTATCTCGATCAAGTGCATCAGCTTGCTCCGGTCCAGCTCAATATCCACCTGGTCACCCAGGCGAATGGACTTACGGCTGAAAGTCCCCAGCTGGGCTTCCGTGCTCCTGTTCATGGAAGCAATCTGTTCTTCCAGCATGTCCTTGCGTACGCTCATGTCAAAATTGATGCCCTTTGCCAACAGCTGCTGCCCCTCGTAGGAAAGGAGGAAGCTGACGAAGGCGATGGCCACCTCCTTCTCTTCCTTTGTGGCCGTCCTACGGATCGTCAGCGGCGCTCTGCTCGTAATATAATGGGCCGATCCGTCCTTTGTGGGATATCCGATATAATTGGCGTCTTCCCCGTAGTAGATGCGGATGCCCGCCACATCCTGAGGGGCTGCGATCGACATGCGGTTCACGAGCACTTTCCCTTCCTCCAGCATGGATTTTTCATAAGGCACCTCTTCCTTGGAAGTGAAGTACTTTTTTGCCAGTTCCAAAGCCTGGCGGAATTCACTGCTGTCGAAATTCGTCGTCCCGGCCTCCACGTCCCAAAAACAGGCGTCATCAATCCCGCCGCTGAGATACATCATGAAGAGAAGATCCCCGCTGTTCCCGCCCTCGTAAATGTCATGAACCGCCTCCAGCCTGGGACTGTCCGCAATGCACTGTAGAAATGTGTCATAGTCCCATTCTTTCAAATCCTTGTTGCCGGTGATTAGCGTATACAGCCAGAAATCCGTCACAACCCCATACTGGACTCCGTGAATCTTTCCCAGCTCCATGACAGAGGGCACCAGCTCTTCCGTGATATCCAGCTGTTCCAGGACGGCATCCAGCGGCTCCCAAAGCTTCTCCAGATCCTCAAAGCCCATCATCCCGGTATCAACCAGCACAGGGCCGTCTCCCGCGCCCAGCTGGGTCAGCAGAGCCGTCTCGTCATAGTCGCTCTTCAGTTCAATATGCCATCGCGGGTACCGCTTGTTGAATTCTGTCACAATCGGCTTATACCTGCTGCCATTGGTCACGTTTATCTCTGCCAGCGCAATCACACGGGTCTCCACTTCCTCTGTGGTGGGCTGCAGACAGAGGTAGCTGTAGTTTTCGAAATCCTCATATATGAGCGAGATTCCCCCTTCCGCGTCCGCCAGCATGGCAGGTACCCCGCCCTGTCCGATGGTGATTCCATGATTGATCCAGCGGTAGAGGGGCTCCGGATTCTCTCCGTTCAGGCTGCTGCGGTATACCCCTTCCCTGTCCGCGTACAGCAATGTCTTTTCGTCAAGAAGCGTGACATAATCTGCATGCTCTTTCAGGGAGGCCAACAGCATCGGTTTTCCGTTCTCAATGTCCATGCACTGTAAATCCGTCCTCTTGAAGCTGCCCTCATCGTCCCAGACGGATTCCAGAAAGGCTATGCGGCCATCGCAGAGGGGAACCAATCCTGATGCACTGCTGCCTGTGGAGGAGAGGAGCTCTCCCTCCGGCGAAACCAGCAGATACTCCTGGCCCTCATCCGCCTGATACACCAGATGGATGGTTCCGGCGCTGTCAGCCGCCAGATAGTCGGGCAGCACAAGATCATCAGCAGGGGAAGCCAGGAAGTCCAAGGGAATCTCCCTCACCACCTGATGGTTCTCGTCCCTCTCCGTAAGGAAGTATCGATTCTCCCCCTCGTCCTCCTCCGGCGGTTCATAGCCAAAGCTTATATAATGATCCGTTCCGGCTACAGGGCCTATTCCATACAGCCAGTCCCCAAAATCAAAGCGCTTGGAACCCTTCGCCTCATCTGCATCCACATAGGCAAGTTCATCCCAGCTCTCTCTGGCAGTCCCCAGGAGGTGTTTTTTATAGAAAAAGGCCCTGTCGGCTCCCAGGAAAAGCCGCTGCCCTCCTCCCCCCACGGCTTCCTCCGGCTCCTCTGTCAGCAGCGGCATGTTCACCACCGCGGAATAGGCGTCCAGGGAATTGTCCTGTCCCCATGAGTCCGGGTCTATGGAGAAATCCCATTGGTAATCCGTATCCACGGCGTCCGGCTTCTCGTCATTAGGCTCTTCCGGCCTGCCGCACCCGCCAAGGCATAGCGTAAGCATGGCTATCGATAGAATACAGCTGATAATCTTTTTCATGATAACCTCCTTAAATCTTTTTATATATCAAGAGACTTTTGACAAAGATTTCAGTACAGTCAAAAACTGACTAACGAAAAGAAATGTGGCATAATAGAGCCGTGACTCTGTTATGCCACAAAGGTCACAAAGTTATCGTTCATAAAAACCATAAATCATTCGAACCCTCAGCAATACCACAAACTTTACACACATACTTGCAGTTTTGGTAGACAGAATACAACTGGCAATCTTTTCACCCTGTCATTGGCGCTGCCGGTATCTGCCCAGGCCCATACGCATGAAGGCATGCCGCTTACGACCGGCTATACAGAAAACGGCGTTTATTATGAAATCTACGGTGAAAATACCTAT
>OFFK01000762.1_pt1 | contig 26160 bp, 24 predicted proteins | sample 1521361 | NCBI WGS metagenome assembly OFFK01 (sample SAMEA3504096, study PRJEB24116) | mouse gut metagenome | biome: mouse gut; feature: mouse-associated habitat; material: faeces | place: Denmark | collected 2011 | reverse complement strand
CGTCACCTGGTTGTTTTCAATTACCTTATCTGTCATTTTCGTTCTCCCTTCTTGTTTTAAGACTTTTTCCGGTAACACCTCCGCCAGAATCCGAATCCTGACAGTTGGATATTACTATTTATACAATAGAAATCATTATTTTAGTACAGTTTCTCACCGCACTATTCCCCAATTTTTGCGATTTATTCTTTTTTTCATACAAAACAACGTTTAAAATCGATATCCGGAAAATCCTCACATCCAATAAACCTTGCGTCTCCGGGGAAATGGTGCTATACTGTAACAGTTTGAAAATGTGATGAAATAATTCATCGGCGAAGACAGACGAATATCGACACTCCCCCGCGCCACCGGATCGCGGGCTGACGCTGTGCGTATTCGCATATCACAGCCATAGAAACGAGGTTAAATCATGAATCAAAAAAGAGAAGATGTAAGGAATGTTGCCATCATAGCCCATGTAGACCATGGCAAGACCACTCTTGTGGACGAGCTGCTGAAGCAGAGCGGCGTGTTCCGCGAGGGGCAGGATGTAGCGGAGCGGATCATGGATTCCAACGACATCGAGCGGGAACGGGGCATCACCATCCTTTCCAAGAACACCGCCGTCATGTACAAGGGCACCAAAATCAATATCGTGGACACCCCCGGCCACGCCGACTTCGGCGGGGAGGTGGAGCGGGTGCTGAAGATGGTGAACGGCGTCATTTTGGTGGTGGACGCTTTCGAGGGCCCCATGCCCCAGACGAAATTCGTGCTCCGCAAGGCCCTGGAGCTGAAGCTCCCCGTCATCGTCTGCATCAACAAGATAGACCGCCCCGAGGCTAGGCCCGACGAGGTGGTGGACGAGGTGCTGGAGCTGTTCCTGGAGCTGGACGCGGACGACGCCCAGCTGGACTGCCCCTTCGTCTACGCCTCCGCCAAGACTGGCATCGCCTCCATGGAGGCGGACGGAACCGGTTCCAGCATGGAGCCATTGTTCGAGACCATCGTCAACTACATCCCCGCGCCGGAAGGAGACCCTGAGGCCGGCACCCAGGTCCTTATCAGCACCATTGACTACAACGAGTACGTCGGCCGCATCGGCATCGGGAAAGTGGACAACGGTGTCATCCGGGTGAACCAGGAAGTCGTCATCTGCAACCATCACGACCCGGAGAAGCAGTCCAAGGTAAAGGTGAGCAAGCTCTATGAATTCAACGGCCTGAGCAAGGTGGACGTAAGGGAGGCGGGGATTGGCTCCATCGTGGCCATCTCGGGCATCACGGACATCCGCATCGGCGACACCCTCTGCTCCCCGGACGCGATTGTCCCCATCCCCTTCCAGAAGATCAGCGAGCCCACCATCGCCATGCAATTCATGGTGAACGACTCCCCCCTGGCGGGCCTGGAGGGAAAATATGTCACCAGCCGCCATATCCGCGACAGGCTGTTCCGGGAGCTGAACACGGACGTGTCCCTGCGGGTGGAGGAGACGGACACCACCGAGTGCTTCAAGGTATCCGGCCGGGGCGAGCTGCACCTGTCCGTCCTGATCGAGAACATGCGCAGGGAGGGCTATGAGTTCGCCGTCAGCAAGGCGGAGGTCCTCTACCATACGGACGAGAACGGCAAGCGCACGGAACCCATGGAGCTGGCCTATATCGACGTGCCCAACGAATTCGCTGGGGCCGTCATCGAGAAGCTGGGACAGCGCAAAGGGGAGCTCCGCAACATGGGCAGCATCTCCGGCGGCACTTACACCCGGCTGGAGTTCTCCATCCCCGCCAGAGGCCTGATCGGCTACCGTGGGGAATTCCTCACGGACACCAAGGGGAACGGCATCCTGAATACCGTCTTCGATGGGTATGCCCCTTATAAGGGGGACATCCAGTACAGACGGCAGGGATCCCTAATCGCCTTCGAAGCCGGCGAGGCCATCACCTACGGCCTGTTCAACGCGCAGGAGCGCGGCACCCTGTTCATCAGCCCCGGCGAGAAAGTCTACGCCGGAATGGTGGTGGGGCAGACCGGCCGGAGCGAAGACATCGAGGTGAACGTGTGCAAGAGAAAGCAGCTGACCAACACCCGCTCTTCCGGGTCGGACGAAGCCCTTCGGCTGGTGCCGCCCAGGATTCTGTCCATGGAGCAGTGCCTGGATTTCATCGACACGGACGAGCTGCTGGAAGTCACGCCCAACAATCTGCGGATTCGGAAGAAAATCCTGGATCCCACACTGCGCAAGCGGGCGGCGCTGAAGAAATGAGCGGATTTCTCCCTCATATGGCATCCGCGGCATAGGCTCCGCAGACGGGCGGCCTGGCTGTGTCAAATCTCTTTTCCTATTTCGGGGAGAATCTTCTCCCCGATTTTTTATAATCTGCGCACTGTTCCGCTTCCGTGCCCAGATTCTATTTGGTTTCGGCTTTTTCAATGAACACAAAAACAGCACCTTTCTTTGATTATTCTTCCAGGATAATCTTCGACAACGAACGGACGATGACACTGCTTCAGATTCCATGACTCAGATTCTACGACTTCCAGATAACCGCTGCTTGCACGGCTGCATCTACTTTATCAAATATTGTCGATAAAGTCAAGGGTTTCTGAAAAGTTTTCGGAGACGAAAAGATGGCACAACGAAACATTATCCCAGGAAAAAGCAAGGAACGCCGCGGCGAAGATGCCGCCATTTCATTCCTTGCTACATTATTCCGCTGCTATCTTATTGTTATTCCGTTTCCATTCCGTCTCAATGTTCCAGCATATTCTCAATAAAGATCCCATACCCCTTCCTGGAATCCTGCACCAGCACATGGGTCACGGCCCCGATGAACTTCCCGTTCTGGATGATGGGGCTGCCGCTCATGCCCTGGACGATCCCCCCGGTGACGGACAGAAGGGAGGGATCCGTCACTGTCAGCTCGATGCCCCGGTTCACATTGTCATGGTCTAAATGCACCGCCGTGATCTCCACATCGTAATATCTGGTGTCCCCCTCCACAGTGCAGAGAATCTGGGCCGGACCTACCTGGATTTCCTGCTTCAGCCCGATGGGCAGAGGCTCTCTGCATCCCATGACCAGCGCACGGTCGTTACAGACGCCGAATATGCCGCGCTCGCTGTTGTCCGTGATTTCCCCAAGGGTGCGTTCATCGGAATAGATGATCATGCCTGTCATCTCCCCCGGATTGCCGGAGGAGCCTTTCTGAATGTCCACGATGTCCGTCTGGTACAGCGTGCCGCCCTCCATGTGCATCAGCGTGCTGGTGTCCACGTCCGTGATGCCGTGCCCTAAAGCGCCGAAGTTCCCCTGGCTGTCAATGTAGGTCATGGTGCCTACGCCCTGGGCGTTGTCCCGCACCCAGACTCCTATCTTGTATTCGCCCGCCGCGTCCTGCATGGGGGTGATTTCCACGTCCATGAACTCCCCGTCCCGCTCCACCGTCAGCACCACCTCCTTGCCGCCGTTTTTCCTGATAGCCTCTATGAAAGCGTCCTTCTGCGTCACATCTTCGCCGTTCACCTTGCGGATATAGTCACCTGATTTGAGAATGTACTTGCCGGGCGAGCGGGTGACTCCGTCCGGCCCCTGGAACTCTCCCGTGCCCACCACCAGCACGCCGTTGGTCTTCACATAGATGCCCACCGGCGCCCCCACGGGAATCAATTCCTGATCCTCAATCACCCGGATATTGACATTTTTTAAGGTGAGGAAACCGAACAATTTGACCTGCATCTGATAGCCAGATCCCAGGGAGGTCTTTAAAGTGACAGTCTTGCTCAAGTCTATGTCCACCGCCCCCTGGGGGATATTGCTGGTTCCCTGGTCGCTGACGCTGATGATCTCCCCTCTGGCCGGAATGCCCAGCCGAAAGGATTCCTCCTCTCCCGCGCGCACGTTGATGACGGAAGGGACGCTGCTGTCCACCTGATAATAGAGCATGCCCGTCAGCGCCACGAAGCTGGCGGCCAGCCCCAGGCACAGCAGAGAGCGGTAGATCCTGTAGCGTCTCAGCTTCCTTTTCCAGTTCTGCAGCAGTACCACCATCTCTTCGCCGGCCCGCTGTTTGATGGCATCGTTCCGGACGGAAGCGTCTTTCCTGTCCCCGATAGCCCTTTTATCATAAATGTCAGAGATATCCATGATATCTCCGGCTTCCTTTGGATGATTGCCTTTGTCTTTCCGATGTCCCATCTCCACATACTCCTATCTTCATCCTCCACGGCTGCGCCCTGGGGCCAGCCATGCGCAAAATGCGTCTGCCCACAAAAAAAGACCCTCAGAGAGTCTTTTTTCGTGTATAGTATGTGGAATTTTATCTGCTTTCATTCCCCTGGCGCTGGAAAGATTTCACATTTTTTTCGGTAAAATTTTCAGGCTTTTTTGTGGGCCGCCGCCTGGAGGCGCATCTCCCTGGCGTTGGACAGGGCGGCCTCGGTCAGGGAATCGCTGCCCAGCAGCCTGGCCAGTTCCCCAAGGCTCTCCTCCTCTGCCAGCATGCGGATATCCGTGATGGTATTCTCCCCGGTGCTGCTTTTCTCAATGACGAAATGCCTGTCCGCCATAGCCGCTATCTGGGGCAGATGCGTGATGCACAGCACCTGATGGGCATGAGCAACCGTATCCAGCTGCTCCGACACCCGCCAGGCCGTCCTGCCGCTGATTCCTGTATCGATTTCATCGAAAATCAAGGTATCGATATCGTCCTTGCCCGCCAGCACGGTCTTGATGGCCAGCATGACACGGGAAAGCTCGCCGCCGCTGGCCACCTGGCCCAAAGGCTTCAGCCCCTCCCCCGGATTGGTGGAAATCAGGAATTCCACATCGTCATAGCCCTTTGCGGTGATGGATTTGGCCCGGTTCAGCGCGATTTCAAACTCTACGGCGGCAAAATTCAGATGCACCAGCGCGTCCTTCAGCTGCTTCGTCAGCACGGCAGCGTTCTTCTTCCGGATGGCGGAGAGCTTTTCGCAGGCTTTTTCCAGCTTTTCATTGGCTGCTGCCAACTGCTCCTCCATCTGCCGCATATAGGCGTCATAGTCATTGAGCTTGTCCAGCAGCTTCTGCCGATCCTGGCCGTAGGCGATCACATCCTCTATGGTGTTTCCGTACTTTTCCTTTAAATGGTTCAGGAGATTCAGCCGCTCCTCCACCTCCGCGTACTCTTCATCGTCGAATTCGCAGTCGGCCATATACTCCGCCAGATCCCGATTGTAATCGGCCAGCAGATTGTCAATCTCCGACAGCTGCCCCTCCAGCTCCCCCAGCCGGGCATCCAGCCCCGATACCGTGCGCAGCGCCCGCAAAGCCCTGCTCAGTGCCGCCCCGGCGGCGCCCTCGAAGTCGCTGCCGGTATATTGATAGCTTTCAGACAGATTTTCGGTTATCCTCTTGCTGTTCACCATCAGCTTGTAGCGCTGTTCCAGCTCCTGGTCCTCCCCGGGCACAAGCTTGGCCTGCTCAATCTCCTGCAGCTCGAACTCCGCCAGGGCCTGCTCCTTTGCCTTGGCTTCCTCGTCCAACGCCTCTTCCTCCAGGGCCTTCTGCAGTTCCCGGCATTCCCGGTAGGCTGTCTCCACCGCCTCCGCCGTCTTCTGGAACTTCTCGCCGCAGTAGGCGTCCAGAATCTCCATATGTTTCTTCTTGTTCAGAAGGGACTGGTGCTCATGCTGGCCATGGATGTCAATCAACAGCTCCGCCAGCTCCTTCACCTGTTTCGCCGTGACCGTCTCCCCGTTCACACGGTAGACATTCTTCCCCACCTGCATTTTCCGGCTTATGACCACAGAGCCGTCTTCCTCCGGTTCCAGCTCCAGCTCCACCAGTTTTTCCCGCACCCGCTTGTCGCCGCTTGCGAATACCAGCTCCACCAAGGCGCTCTCCGCCCCTTTTCGCAGCATTTCACGGTCGAATTTCCCTCCCAGGGCCAGGTTCACGCTTCCAATCAGCAGGGACTTGCCCGCGCCGGTCTCTCCGGTCAGGATATTCAGGCCTCTTCCGAACTCCACCTCGGTCTCTTCCATCAGAGCCAGATTCTTCACATGTAAGCTTTGCAGCATTTCCTTTCTCCTTTCAGGCTTTTCACTTCAGGCTGTCTGCCGCGGCCTTCCCGGAACCGCCAGACCTGCCCTCCGCAAGATTCACCTTCTCCGACATCATGCCCACCATGCCGCTTCCCGTCCCTGCATCCCGGAAAATCTCTTTCGTGAAGGCTTCCCGCTGCCCGGCGGGGAGCCGGTCCCGGGATTGCCCCAGGGGATCATGCCGTGATGGACCTGATCTTGTCCATCAGCATATGCGCCTCCTCCACGCTGCGGGATGCCACGAAAATCGTGTCGTCCCCGGCGATACAGCCCATCACTTCCGGAAATTCCAGGGCGTCCAGCGCGGTGGCAGCCGCCATGGCCATGCCGGACACTGTCTTGACCACCAGAAGGTTCTGGGCGGCTTCCACGGAAGAGAACGCGTCATGCAGAACCCGTATGAACCGGTCTCCCTGATGCTCCTCGTCCTGCTCCAGCACCACGTACTTCTGTCCCCCGTCCAGCCTGGGCACCTTGGAAAGCTTCATCTCCCTGATATCCCTGGACACCGTGGCCTGGGTCACGGAAAAACCCGCTTCCCTGAGCTTCTCCGCCAGCTCCTCCTGTGTCCCGATATCATACCTCTGAATGAGCTCCACCATAGTTCTCTGCCTGTTTTCCTTCATGTCCCTTTCCTTCCTGTCCATCGTCCTTTTCCCCCTGCACTGTCCGCAGCGCTCTCCATACATCCTACCAGAGTGAACATCCTCCGATCCCTGCCGCAGCCAATTCCCCGCCCGCCGCTTCCCCTCCGGAACGCGCTCACCCGGGAATCTTTCCGAAATCGGCCTAAAACGGCCCAGGCAGGGCTTCAGGAAGGCGTCCGCATCTTCTTGTGCAGCACCTCCAGGAAGCTCACCTGATTCAGCTTCAGGAACTCCGTGGTCTCCTCCGAGCGGACAATCCTCAGCCTGTCCCCTGTCCGCAGCGGCATCCCATGGCTTCCGTCAAAGCTCGCCTCCACCATCTGAATCCTGCCCTCCCGGCACCTGGGTATCTCAATCTCGATTACGTCCTCAGAGGAAAGTATGATGCTCCGCTGGTTCAGGGAATGGGGACAGATAGGGGTCAGCATGATCAGCTTCGCGCCCGGCTCCACCAAAGGGCCCCCCGCGGAGAGATTATAGCCGGTGGATCCCGTGGGCGTGGTCACGATCACCCCGTCCGCGCTGTATTCATTCAGAAACTGTCCGTTTACGAAAATGTTGAACTTGATGATCTGCAGCGGACCGCATCTGGCAATGACGATATCGTTCAGCGCCCAGTCCTCCCTGACCGTTCCGTCCGGAGGGATGATCCTGCCGTTCAGCATCATCCGGCTTTCCTGGATATAGTCTCCGGAAATCAGCCTTTCCAGGGATTCCTCCAGAACGGATGTCTCAATCTCTGTCATATATCCCAAGGTCCCTAGGTTCACGCCGATGATTGGGATATGCTGCTTCTTCGTCAGCCTGGCGGCCTGCAGCACCGTGCCGTCCCCGCCCAGCACGATCATGCAGTCCGCCTCCGTCAGCGCCTCCCCGGAAACCCCCCGGCCGCTGCCGGGTTCAGGGCCAGCGCTCTCGCCCTCCCCCTCCGCCATGACCGTGACGCGCCTGCCCTTCAGCCGGAGGAAATCGGCGACGCGCTTCGTGGTGGCCAGGTTCTGATCCTTATGTCTGTTCGTATATATCAGAAAATTTTTGAAAAAAGCTTCCCTCATCCCCCTGCACTGCCCTTTCCGGAACCCGTTTCACAGATAATGACAAATACTCGCATCGGAACATGCCCGGACACCTCACTGCAGGCGCTCATGGGACGCGCTCACCGTCTCGGCGACCAGACCCTCCCACCGGGGCGCTCTGGACAATCCCTCACCGCTCTCCGTCAGTCCCTTCAGCCGCTCCTCAGCCTCCCGCTCAGACAGCGCCCCAATGGCCTGCGGCACCTCCTGCTCCTTCTTCAGATGCACCAGATACTCGATGTTCCCCTCCGGCCCTCTGACAGGCGAATAGTCCAGATCCAGCGGGACGAACCCAATCATATCCGCATAATCCACGATTTTCCTGATCACCTCTTCGTGGATTTCCGGCTCCCTGACCACGCCCTTCTTCCCCACCTTGCCTTTGCCGGCCTCGAACTGGGGCTTGATCAGGCAGACCATCTCTCCCCCTGGCCGCAGCAGATTCCTGGCCGGAATCAATATCTTCGTCAAAGAGATGAAGGACACGTCCACGCTGGCGAAATCCAGGTCATCCTGGATATCTTCCCTGACCATATATCGGAAATTCGTCTGTTCCATGCAGACCACTCTCTCGTCCCCGCGCAGCTTCCAGGCCAGCTGCCCGCGCCCTACGTCCACCGCGTACACCCTGGCCGCCCCGTTCTGCAGCATGCAGTCCGTAAAGCCGCCTGTGGAGGCCCCGATGTCCATGCAGATTCTGCCGTCCAGCTTCAGGTTCCACCGCTCCATGGCCTTCTCCAGCTTCAGGCCGCCCCTGCTCACATAGCGCAGGGCGCTCTCCCTGACTTCCAGCGAAATCTTCGCCTCATCGAAGAAAGTGCCCGCCTTGTCCTCTTTCTGGCCGTTCACATAGACATTGCCCGCCATGATGACGGCCCTCGCCTTCTCCCTGGAGGACGCATGTCCCTGCCTGACCAATATGACATCCAAACGCTCTTTCATCTATCCCACCAATGCCTCACTGATCCGCCTCACGATGCTCTCCGCGTCAAGGCCGATTTCCTTCTTCAGCAGCTCCACATTCCCGTGCTCCACATAAGCATCGGGGATGCTGATGTTCAGGAAGCGGTTCCCGAGGCCCTTTTTGTTCATACAGTCCAGCACCTTCTCGCCGTAGCCGCCGCAGGATACGTTCTCCTCCATGCTGACTATCAGCTCGTGGTCTTCGCAGGCGCTGTATACCGCCTCCTGGTCGATGGGCTTCACGAACCGGGCATTGACCAGGCTCACCGAATGCCCCTGGGCCTTCAGCATCTCCCGCACCGTCTCCCCGGTCTTCACCATGCTGCCCACAGCCAGCAGCGCGATCTCCTTCTCCCGGTATATCCATTCCGCCCTGCCCAGCTCCACAGGCGCGCGGTGGTCCTTCAGCCCCGCATAGGCCGTCCCTCTGGGATAGCGCACCGCTATAGGCGCGCCCAGGGCCACGGCGAACTTCAGCATATCGGACAGCTCCCATTTATTCTTCGGCGCACAGATATGCATATTGGGAATGCCGGACAGGTATGTAAAATCAAAAATGCCCTGATGGGTCTCCCCGTCGCTGCCCACCAGCCCAGCCCTGTCTATGGCGAACACCACCGGCAGGTTCTGGATGCACACATCGTGCAGGATCTGGTCATAGGCCCTCTGCAGAAAGGAGGAATACACCGCCACGATGGGCTTCATGCCGCCCAGAGCCAGCCCTGCCGCAAAGGTCACCGCATGCTCCTCCGCTATCCCCACGTCAAAGAAACGGTCCGGGTACATATTGTGGAAGCGCTTCAGTCCCGTCCCGTCCGGCATGGCCGCGGTGATCGCCACGATTTTTTCATCCCTCTGCCCCAGCTTGCACATCACCGTGGAGAAGATATCCGTGTAATTGGCCACCGTCCTGGGGTGGGAGGGAATGCCCGTCTCGATGTCGAAAGGCTCCGTGCCGTGGAATCTGGCCGGATGGCGCTCCGCGGGCCTGTAGCCTTTCCCTTTCTGGGTCAGGGCATGGATCAGCACCGGCCCCTCCACCCGCCTGGCCGCCTGGATGGTGGCCACCAGGGCCGTGATGTCATGTCCGTCCACAGGCCCCAGGTAAGTGATTCCCATGTCCTCGAACAGCATGCCGGGAATCACCAGCTGCTTGAAGCTGCTCTTGGCCCTGCGGATCCTGCTGATGGTGTTGTCGCCTCTCTTGGTGCCCTGAAGCGCGTTGTAGATTCCCTTTTTCAGGTCCAGATAGCCTGTGGCTGTACGGATGTTGTTCAGATATTTGGACACGCCACCCACATTCTCGGAGATGGACATATTGTTGTCATTCAAGATGATGATGAAGTTCGTCTCCAGTTTGGCGGCATTGTTCAGGGCTTCGTAAGCCATGCCCCCGGTGAGGGACCCGTCGCCGATGACAGACACGATAGTATGCTTCCCGCCGGTGATTTCCCTGGCTTTCACAAGCCCCACACCCGCCGAGAGGGAAGTGGAGCTGTGCCCTGTGTCGAAGACATCGCATTCGCTTTCCTTCCGCTTGGGGAAACCGCTCAAGCCCCCGAACTGGCGCAGGGAATCGAAGGCGTCCTTCCGCCCGGTGAGGATCTTGTGGGTGTAGGACTGGTGCCCTACGTCCCAGATGATTTTGTCCTCCGGCAGGTTCAGGACAAGGTGCAGCGCCATGGTCAGCTCCACGACCCCCAGGTTGGAGCCCAGATGCCCTCCTGTCACGCTGATTGTCCGAATCAGGAATTCCCTGATCTCCTGGGCCAGCACGCCCAGGTCCTCTTTCCTTATCTTTTTGATGTCGTTCGCCTGTCTTATGTCCTCCAGCAACATAACCGTACCTTGCCTTTCCCGCTTCCTGACATGCCGCCCTGCGCGGCATGTCATTTTCTTCGGTGGATCAATGTCAGAATCAACTGCTCCAGAAATGCATGCTCGCCCCCAAAGCCGTCCAATATGGACACTGCTTCCCGGGACAGCGATTCCACGTCCGCTCTGGACTGTTCCAGGCCCTTCCAGGTGACATAGGTCTGTTTCCGGTTCTGGGCATCGCTGCCCACCGGCTTGCCCAGCTCCTGGCTGTCCCCCACCACGTCCAGGATGTCGTCCTGTATCTGGAAAGCGATACCCAGGTTGTAAGCGCATTTTTCGATGTCCTTCACCTGCTGCCCGGACGCGCCCGCAAGAATCGCTCCTACCATCATAGAAGCCTCTATCAGGGCCGCCGTCTTGTGGGCATGGATAAAGAGCAGCCTGCTCCCGGCATCCATGGAATCCGGCCCTGCAGAATCCGCAGCCCCGGCACTGCCCTCCGCCAAATCCGCAGCCGCCCAGGCAGCCCCTTCGCCGTTAGCCTTCCGGCCAATCGGCTCCCATCCCTTTTCCTCCATGACGTCCACCGCCTGGCCGCCGATCATGCCATAGATTCCCGCTTTCCCGGACAGCACCGCAAGCGCCCGCGCAGCCCGCTCCATCCCCGCCAGGCGCTCCGCGTCGGAAAGCTTCCCCTGGGAATCCGCCCCGGAAAGCCCCGTACCACAGGCAGCATAGTCCTGCACAGCCCGGGCAGCCGTCTCGAACGCATAGTTCAGCAGCCCGTCCCCGGCCAGGATGCCCATGGCCTCTCCGTAGACGTACCATGTGGTCTCCCGCCCCCTGCGGTAACTGTCGTTGTCCATGGCCGGAAGGTCGTCATGAACCAGGGAATAGGTGTGAATCATCTCAATGGCAGCCATGAAATGCCCAATGGCCTCCCCGGGCTCCCCGCCGCACATCCGATAAGTCTCCCACATCAGGATAGGCCGCAGCCGCTTGCCTCCGGCCATCAGGCTGTAGTTCATGGCCTCCATGATCATCTTCTGAGGGCCCTCCTCCTCGGGGAGATGCTCACTCAGCACCTTCTCCGCAAAGGCGGTCTTCTTCTGCAGTTCTTTTTCAAATGCTGATGCTTCCATTCCCAAATTCCTCCAACTGCCCCTCCTCGGTGAGCTTAAGCACCTGCTTCTCCACTTTGTCAATCTGGTCGTTGCACTGCTTTACAAGCGCCATGCCCGCGCTGTAGGCCTGGAACGCCTCCTCCAGAGGGATGTCATCCCTGTCCAGCTGTCCAATCAGTTCATCCAGCCTGGCAAAATTCTCTTCCAGGCCCGGCCGTCTCGTCTCTTCCGCCATATGCTGTCCCTTTCCTTGTCCTGATATCTCTTCCGTTTTCCCTGATCCTTCTCTGTCACCGAAACCGTCTCCGGCCTGTCTCGCCGCCTTCTGTCCATTCCCGCGAACCCCACGGCAAGACACAGGCCTGGCCCACGCCGGATGCTTCCATGGGCAGGGGTTTCAGCACAGTTCCCCCGGCCTTCCCGGAAGCGGCAGTATCCCGGTGGTCCTGGCCTGGATCCGGCCGTCCTTCACCCGGATGGTGATATCCTGCCCTTCCCGCACCTGCCTGACGGAACGGACATTCCGCCCCGCCTGATCCTCCACATAGGAATATCCGCTGCTGAGCTTCTCCAGCGGGGAGAGCCCTTTCATCCGTTCAATGTAGATGGCCAGCTCATGGCGGCGCCTGTCCAGGATCCGCCGCATCCGTTCCTGCAGCCGCTCCTCCGCCGAGAGCGCCGCCATCTTCCTCTCCCGGATCCTGCTGGCAGGACTGGCCGCTTTCAGCTTCAGCTCCATCTGCCGGGCTTTCATGCGCTTTTCCTGGATTCTCCGCTGCATCAGCCGGGCCAGGGCATCCTTTCTGCCCTCCAGCTCCCCCAGGACCTCCCGGATATCCGTCACTGCCAGCTCCGCGGCGGCAGAGGGCGTGGGCGCACGCAGATCCGACACGAAATCGATGATTGTGGTGTCCGTCTCATGGCCCACCGCCGAGATGACGGGCACGGAGCAGTCGAACACCGCCTGGGCCACTTCCCTCTCATTGAAGGCCCACAGATCCTCTATGGAACCGCCTCCGCGCCCTACGATCATCACGTCCACGCCCAATGCCTCCAGCGCCCGTATGCCCCTCACGATGCTGCCCACCGCGGCTTCTCCCTGTACAATGGCCGGATACAGGATGATCTGCACATATGGGTTCCTTCTGCCCGCCACCTGGATGATGTCCCGGACGGCCGCCCCCGTATCCGCGGTCACCACCCCCAAAGTTCTGATGAACCTGGGAATGGGCTGCTTATACTCCCGGGCGAACATGCCGGATTCCTCCAGCTCTCGCTTCAGCATCTCGAACCGCTCATACAGCTGCCCGCTTCCGTCCAGCATAATCTGCTTCGCGTACAGCTGATACTTCCCGTCCCTCTCATACACGTCCACGGTGCCGCCCACGATGACCTGCTGGCCTTCGGACATACGAAAAGAGAGGCCCGAACGGCTGCCCGCGAACATCACGCAGCTTATGGTCCCCCTGGAATCCTTCAACGTAAAATAAATATGTCCCGAGGAATGGTATTTACAGTTGCTGACCTCGCCTTTTACGAAGATCCGCTGCAGCAGATAGTCCTGCGTGAACATATTTTTGATATAGGAATTCAATTGTCCTACTGTTACAACATTCCGAATCTCCATCACCCGTCTTCCAGCTTCACAGCTTTGCGATTTTGGCAAGGATGGCGTTCACGAAGCCCCCCGCGTTATCCTGGCCGTACTGTTTCGCCAGTTCTACCGCCTCATCGATGGCCACGCCTGCCGGAATATCCTCGTCAAAGCGCAGCTCGTACACTGCCAGGCGGAGCACTGCCAGTTCCACCTTGCCCATCCGGTTGGTGTCCCATCCCACTGTATTCTGGTCTATCAGCTTGTCTATCTCGGGAAGCTCCCGGCAGACCGCCTGACAGCGCGCCTCGATATAATCGGCATCCCGTATGGAAGCAATCGCTTCATTGTCTTCCACAAACAGCCGCATCTGCCTCGGCATGTCTTCCGCCGGATGGAACTCTACCTGAAACAACAGCCTGAAAACCTGCTCCCTCTGTTCATGCCTCCCCATTCTGCCTAACCTCTCACTCTCACGCCGGCAATCCGGATATTCACGTCGGTACAGCTCAGGCCCGTCATGTTCTCGATGGCCGCTTTCACTTTCGCCTGAACCTGATGACAGGTGGCAGGGATATTATACCCGTATTCCATCGTGACGGCCAGATCCACTCTCACGCTGCGGCCCGTCACCACCACCCGCACGCCTTTGCTCAGCTTCTTCATGCCCACTTTGCTCATGAGCTCATTGGTGATGTTACCGGCCATGGCGCTGACGCCGTCCACCTCCGTAGCCGCCAGGGATGCGATCATCGCCACCACGTCGTCGGCGATCTGCACCACCCCTACGTTCTCCTCGGCCTTCAATACAACTGTACTCTTGTCCGTTTCTTTCTCCATGAAAGATGCCCTCCTGAAAAAGTGATTTCACTATATTAAGCTACATTATAGCATGATTCCTACTCATTTGTCACCCAAAATGTCAGCGACAGCTGCTTTTCGTTTTGCGCGTAGGCGACCCCGCCGTCCCGGTCCGTCAGATAGTTGAAGATTTCCTGGCCGTCTATGAGGGAGGTGATGATTTCGCTGTAGCAGGCGGCGTCCGCGCATTTGATCGTCACATCGCGCTGCCCGTTTTCTATGGCCTTCTGGAACAATGCCGCCATCTGCTCCCTGTCATAGGAGAGAAACAGGGAACCCTCCCTCACATAATAGTTCGCCGCCGTGGCCGTACAAACCGGCATAGGCACCTCGCCGCCAATGATGTGGGTGCGCAGAAGCTCCTCGGACGTCACGTTCAGATAATCATAATTGATCTCCGGCATGACCATCTGGGCGCTTTCCTGGGAATCTGATTCCTCCGTCTGATAGGAGACATCCCCCCAGGTAGTGTCCACATAGTAATAATCCCCGTCCACGTTCACCAGGTTCCAGGCATGCCCCTCTCCCGTCTCCACGGTCCCCAGCACCAGCGTGCACTCCACACCCAGCTTGTTCAGCAGGTACTGGGTGGCCTTGGCATAGCCCTGACAGACGGACAGATGGTGGACGAACACGGAATAAATGTTCTGGTTATCCTCCGCGTTCAGGTCATAATCCGTGCTGCGGATCAAGGTCTCATATACATACTTTACTTTGTCATAATCGGAAGCGCCGCTGTCTATCCCGGCCAAAATGGCATCCGCGGCAGCCTGAATCTCCTTCTGCCGCTTCTGGGCCGTCTCCAGATCCACGCTGTAGGTGCCGGAGAACTCCACGGAGGCCAGCACGTTCCCCCTTGTGTACTTCGTATAGGAGTAGCCCTCCACATAGAACAATTCCGGATGATCGTTCAAGACGCACTGGAAGACCTTGTCGATATTCCTCTCGTCCAGCCCGGCCCTGAGGCCCTCGGAGCTCAGCACCCCGCTTTCGCCGAAGCTTCCCAGGATTTCTTCTATATCATGGTACCAGATCCGCTCCGCCTCGCTGAGGCTGTCGTAGGCAAAGGAGAAGGCCTCCTCCATCCGGAAATCCACGGATGGCGCTTCATCCAGCGGAATTATGCTCACCACGAGCGCTCCGCTCTCAGATTCCCCCTCTCCCTCCGCATCCTCTCCCTCCGACTCAGGAACGCTTTCGGACACCTTGTCCGACAGGGCATAGTCCCTGGGAATCTCGTCCAGGATATCCTTTCCGGCACAGCCTGTGCAGAGCATGCCCATAAGCAGCAGCCATGTCATAAGCGATGCGATACGCGCTTTCTTACTTACCATCTTCCCGATCTCCTTCTACCTCCGGTATCAGTTTCTGCTGAACTCCGCCAGCACCAGACCCTTGTTCCGGTCAAGGGTCATGCCGATGCTCCAGGAGTTCACGAACAGGAGCAGCGGATTGCCCTTCATGTCCTTCACCTTCTTCATATCGGAAGTCCCCGTCAGCTTCTCGATGTCCACCTCATCCTTATTCTCAATCCAGCGGATGTGCTCATAGGGCAGGCTCTCCAGCCGGATCTCCACATTGTACTCATTCTCCAGACGGTATTTCAGCACGTCGAACTGCAGCACGCCCACCACGCCCACGATGATTTCCTCCAGGCCTGTATTGAACTCCTGGAAAATCTGGATAGCGCCCTCCTGGGCAATCTGCTCGATGCCCTTGACGAACTGCTTGCGCTTCATGGTGTCTATCTGACGCACCCTGGCAAAATGCTCCGGGGCGAAGGTGGGGATGCCCTCATATTGGAACTTCTCCTTCGGCATGCACAGGGTATCCCCGATGGAGAAGATGCCCGGGTCAAAAACGCCGATGATGTCCCCCGCATAGGCCTCGCTTAAGATTTTCCTGTCATCCGCCATGATCTGCTGGGGCTGGGAAAGGCGCATGACCTTGCCGCCCTGCACATGGCGCACCTCCATCTGGGCATCGAACTTGCCGGAGCAGATGCGCATGAAGGCGATGCGGTCCCTGTGGGCCTTGTTCATGTTCGCCTGGATTTTGAACACGAAGGCGCTGAACTCGTGCTCCGCAGGGTCTATGAGCCCCAGGTCCGATTTCCTGGGCAGCGGGGTGGTGGCCATCTTCAGGAAATGCTGCAGAAAGATTTCCACGCCGAAATTGGTCAGCGCAGAACCGAAGCACACCGGCGTAAGATCCCCTGCCCGCACCGTGTCCAGGTCGAACTCTGCCCCGGCGCCGTCCAGAAGGTCGATTTCCTCCAGAAGCTTGTCCGCCGCGGAATCCCCGATCAGCTCCCGCAGGCGCGCCTCCTCCCGAACAGGCACTTCCGTAGCCGTTCCTTCCTTCGTGCCCTTCTCCGTGTCGGAGTAGGATATCACGCACTGTTTCTCCCTGTCGTAGACGCCTTTGAATTCCTTTCCGGAACCGATGGGCCAGTTCACCGGGCAGGTAGCTATGCCTAACTCCTTCTCGATATCGTCCAGCAGATCAAAGGTGTCGTTGGCGTCCCGGTCCATCTTGTTGATGAAGGTGAAAATGGGAATCTTGCGCATGACGCAGACTTTGAACAGCTTCCTGGTCTGGGCCTCCACGCCTTTGGAGGCATCTATCACCATCACGGCGGAATCCGCAGCCATCAGGGTGCGGTAGGTGTCCTCCGAGAAATCCTGGTGCCCCGGCGTGTCCAGTATATTGATGCAATAGCCGTCGTATTCGAACTGCAGCACAGAGGAGGTGACCGAGATTCCTCTCTCCTTCTCTATCTGCATCCAGTCGGAGACGGCATGTCTGGCCGTGGCCTTTCCCTTGACGCTTCCGGCCAGGTTGATGGCGCCGCCGTACAGCAGGAACTTCTCTGTAAGCGTAGTCTTTCCCGCGTCCGGGTGGGAAATGATTGCAAAGGTGCGGCGGCGGCTGATTTCTTCTGTATAATGATTCATTTGTCTGTAAACCTCCGTTTTTCATGCGGCGCTTGGGATACAGGGGTTCCTGTCCTCAGGCCGGGAATAGATGGCATTCTGTGACATGTCCTCCGCATGGATGCCTATGGCGGAGTCATGAAACGGGAGGCGGCTGCTTTTCTGTCCATAGATGTAGTTTCTCCTATTTTATAGTTCCGCTTCCGCTCCGTCCAGTACCCAGCTATAGGTCACAGACGGAGCTGATGCTGTTTTATATTAGCTATCTTTTGTGTCCCTCGGGCCGGTTCCTGTGGCCCCGCTGAAAGGTATATCACCGGCAGGTGTGGGCTTTGCCTGTCAAATGGGCAAAGAAACAGCCGTCCCAATCGGTTCCGTCTCTGTTTCTTCACCCACCTGGCCTGCCCTCTGCGGCCATTCAGCCCATGGTTTCCTGCCGCGAATAAGGACATTATATCACAATCATTATGTAAAACAAACTGTTTTTTGATTCTTCTTGTACCTCATTATATTTTTCCTTGATTTTACTGGACTACGGTGCTGATGATGATGTTCTCGGCGGAGACTTCCGTCTTGCGCTTCACGATGTCCTCAATCTGGGCCCGCATGACGTCATCCAGGGCTGACGCATTGACTACCACGTCCACCGCGTCTCCGTTGATGCTGACTACCACATCCTTGAAGCCTTTCGCCTCCAGAAGGATTTCCGCCGCGGCTTCCTTCTCCGCGATGGCGGTCATCTCCACCATGCTGTCCACCGCCGCCTGCTTCTGCTCATCCGTAATCCCTTCGCTGTTGATGATCTCCATCAGCGTCTCCTTGTTCCTGGCCCTGGTCTGCTCCTTCAGCAGCTTCGCGTCGGAAAGTATCGCTGCACCCGATGTGGAGGTGAACACTGCCTCCCCCGGGATATCTCCGTCCTCCGGCGTATTTCCTGCCACTTCTCCTTCCGCGGCCCCTGACGCGTCCACCACTTCCATGCCCGTGTCCAGATAATCGTCCACGATCACTCCGCCATCGGTGTCAAGGCTCTCGATATCCGTACCTTCCGCCATTAAATCTTCCTCCGACAGATCCAGCAGACCATCCAGCGTATAGTTCTCGGTTATGACGCCCTCCGAGTCCACAGGGCTGGCGCTCCCTGTGCCCACATCGCTGTCTTCCGCTGTCAGAGTTTCCTCCAATCCGTTCCCCGCGAACTGCAGATATCCTGCAATTGCAATCATGATTGCCAGGGCTGTTATCATCAGCTGGTTTTTTTTGATTAGGTTTTTCACATTCATTCCCCTCTTCGTGTTTTAATACTTCATTGTATGAGCCTGCCGGACAATATATGCACCTGTCTGAAAAACTTCTCAGGACATGGCCGCGCCCTTTATCCGCCCGGTTCGATCACCATTTTCACCACCTTCACCTTGTGGGCCTCTATGCCGAAGAGGGCCTGGGCAATCTCCACGATTGTCCGGCTGACCGTGCCGTTCCCGGCCCCTTCCGCCACCACCAGCACGCCCTCTATCTGCGGGGCCAGGGTCTTGACCACATAGGGCTCGCTCAGGCTCCCGTCCGTGCGGTACACCGTATTTTCGTCCGAATCCAGTTCACTGACTGTCCGGCTCCCTCCCATGGAATCGGTCTCGCTGGTGGAGCTGCGGGTGACAGGCTGCTCTTTCTCCACCACGAGCTCGCTGGAAGACTTCAATGTAATCATCACCTTGACCTTGCCTACATCCGCCATCTGGGACAGGCTTTCCGTCAGGCGCTCTTCCAGACAGGCCGCATAGGCTTCATCCGTATCCGCCCACCGGCTCTCCTCCTGGGCCGCCTCTTCCGTGCCCTGGCCTGTGTCCCGCTGGATACCTGCTCCGATGCCAGGCGTTTCCGTCTCCGTACCGGGCAGGGCGTCTCCCCCGCCGCCCTTCTCCGTGGGCAGGGCTATGATGACCAACAATATCCCTGTCAGGACAAGAATCACGAAATTGTCCTTTCGAAACCATTTCTGCATCCCTTTGTCTGCCGCCCACTTTTTCCAGTCCCTGCCCATGGCCACCACACCTTTCGCATCCTAATCCTCCGGTTCCTGTCCCGGAATCGTCACTTCTATGACAATCGGTTCCACCTCGTCTATCTCGCTTTCCTGGGCGCCCTCCTCCTGGGCGCCCTCCCCTTCCGAATCCCCGCCTCCATCCGCGTCCCGGGAATCCTCCGGCAAATCCCCCGCCTGGCTCTCCTGGGACTCCAGGAGGCCGCGCACCTCCTCCAGGGTCATCTTCTCCAGAAGGGCGTCCGCAGCGGCCGCGCTGGCTTCCGCCTCCGCCATGCTCCGCTCCAGGTCCTGCCGGAACTGTTCCAGTGCCTGGGCCGCGTCCTCCCCGCCTTTTCCCATCAGGAAATTCCCTATGGGCAGAAAAAGCTGCGTCAGAACCATGACGCTGACCAGCAGCTTCAGATATTTCTCATAAGTCCCCTTGGGCCTGAAATGTATCACGGCCTGGGCGCATATCATAAAAATCCCCATCCGGCAGATTGCCTGAAAAAATGAATTCTGCATCCCCTCCTCCTTTCCGGCTGCCTATGCCAAAACGCCGAAACCACTGCCGCATGCCGGGCCATGCTACGCAGCCACCGCCACCGCCACCACGAACAGGAGCATGGCTGTTCCGGTCAGGCGGAACAACAGCAGGCAGGCATCGCCGATCCGGTTCGCGCAGGCAGTGATTCTCCTGTCGCTGACAATCCCCATAAAAGCCGCCGCGCACTTCAGCAGGCCGGCCACCACCGCGATTTTCAGCAGGGGCACCGCGCACAGCAGCAGCAGAAGCAAAAGCAGCACCACGCCGATGCTGTTGCGGATGACCATGGCAGATCCCACCACCAGCTCCGCCACGCCCCCCGCCGCGGTCCCGATTCCCGGTATGGCGGAAATCAGCTTGTTCAGGGCCGAATTCCGGGCGGAGTCCACCACCGGGCCAATCAGCTTCTGGAAGACCCCGATTCCCGTCATCGCGCCCAGAGCGCCCTTCAGCACCCATCCCGTAGCCTTTCCCACCAAATCGATCAAAAAGGTGAGTTTCTCCTCGGCCCAGATGCCATTCACCACCGACAGCATGCTGAAGCTGCAGACCAGGGGCAAAAGGCCTTCCGCCAGGATATACTCCACCCCGTACACGGCGAACAGCATCATCTGATAGGAAGCCCCCGCAGTGACCGCGCCCGTGGAGACGCCCACCGCAAGCAGATAAGTGGGCACCAGCAGCTTCACGAACAGGATGATGTTCTCCACGGCATGTCCCGCTATCTCCGCCGCCTGGAAAAAGCATTTCAGCAGCACCGCGGTGAACAGAAGGTACATGAAATAGAACCCCATGTCCGCCACCTGATGCCTGTCGAAAATTTCCACGAAATGGGTCATCAGCGAGGACACAATGCCCAGCACCAGCAGCCAGATGAAAATATTCTTCATGCCCGCCACCTGGGCGAGGAAGTCGGTTATCCCCCCTTTGAACAGCGCCGCCAGCGCCCCGAAGATGTCCCCTTTCACCACCTGCCCCAGAAGCTCCTCCAGGTTCAGCTGCCTCTCCGGGAAGAGCCGCGCGATTCCTTCCTGCAGCTTATCCAATCCGTAATCCTGCCAAATCAGGTTCCACTCCACCTCTGCTCCCCCTCTCCGTCCGGCCCCGTATCCTGGCCCTCACAGGAAACTCTGTATCTGCTCTATCACGGCAAACAGGATAGGCAGCCCCGCGAACATCACCGTCAGCTTCCCCAGCACCTCAATCTGCCCCGCAACGGCCTGGTACCCGGCATCCCTACAGATATCGGAGCTAAATTCACATATATACGTGATTCCGATTACTTTCAGCAAAATGGCCAGATATCCCTCCGTGCCGTTCAGATACGTTTTTATCTTCGCGAACTGTCCTATGATGATTTCCACCTGTCTCAGGGAAAAGCAGAAGATGATGATGCTGACAGCCAGTCCGATGTAAGTGGCATACTCCGGCTTGCTCCCCCGAAACTGTATCGCCAGCAATACGCCCGCAATCCCCAGAAACCCCACCTTGATAAGTTCCGACATGCTCCCTCCCCGTTGCCGACGCAACTCCACAGCCCTCCCGCCGCATCACAGCGAGAACAACGTCTGAATCGTCTGGAACAATTCATATATGTAGGGAACGATCCATGTGAGCACCAGTATCAGCCCGGCAAGGCTGATCAAAAACGCATGCTCCTCCCTGCCGCTATGCTTCAAAATCTGACTCAAAATGGTCACCAATATTCCCACTGCCGCTATCTTAAATATCAGACTGACTCCCATAGCTCCTCACATTCCGCAGACCGTTTCCCAAATCTGCCGCCCAAAACCCCGTCCGGCCCAACCTGCCCACCGCCCCCAAAACCCGCCCTTACATACAACCTCCGAAAATACGAAAATATCCGCCCAAAAGGAAACCGCCCTCCTCACACCAGCAGAAGAATCAAAAACAGCCCGCCCATGGCCCCCAGCCCCACTGCCATCCTGCCCTTCTCCGTGCTTTCCCGCTCCAGCCGCTCCCTGGTGCCCTTCAGCAGCTCTGCGCTCTGCTCTATGGCACGCAGCTGCATCTGGGCGTCCGCATAGCCAGTCTGCAAGGCAAACCGCAGAAAGTCTTCCCTGTCCGTCTCCCGCAGGGGCAGGCTCCCCAAGGCCTCCCCCACCACCTCCCGAAAGACCTCCCCGAAGGTAAGGCCTGTATTCTCCTCCATCCTGCGCCCAATCTCCAGAAAGGCCTCCCCGAAAGGCGCCTGCAGCCCCCGGGCGATATGGCTGAAGCATTCCGGCAGCGCCGCCCTGCCGTACCGCACTTCGCTGGCCAGGAGCTCCAGGATGTGCTCCAGGCCCAGGAGCGCCCTGATTCTTCCCGTCATCTGGGACCGGTACCACAGCCCCAGCCCCAGACATCCAGCAAATATCATGCACCCGCCCAATATCCTGACCATGGCTCACTCCTTTCCCCGGACCTGCCGCACCACATATCTCCCCCGCTCCCTCCCAAGCACCAGGAACCGATCGAAAAGCCTCTCCCACAGATCCGCCGCCATGCCGAACCTATATTCCACGTCCTGCCTGTCCTCCCCGTGGACAGTGGCCAGGACCTTACAGCCGCAGGCCGCAGCCTGCCTCAGCGCCGCCAGTTCCCCGTCCCCTCCCAGCTCGTCGATGGCGATGACCTGGGGCGACATGGACCGCAGGAGCAGCAACATCCCCAGCTCCTTCGGACACCCGTCTAGAACATCCGTTCGAATCCCCATGTCATTCTGGGCCTTTCCCAAAAAAGAGCCAGCCAGCTCCGACCGCTCATCCACCACGCCCACCGTCATCCCGGGCCCGTAGACATTGCCGTCCGAAATCTGCCGCACAAGATCCCGCAGCAGCGTGGTCTTGCCGCAGCCCGGCGGAGAGATGATCAGGGCGCTCTTCAAAGAACCGCCGCCGTACATGTCCGGCAGGACGCCGTCCGCAGCCCCCTTTACCTCATGGGACACCCTGACATTGAGATAAGAGATATTCTTGAAAGTCCGAATCCTTCCATCTGGCTCCAGCACGGCTTGTCCCGCTACCCCCACCCGGTGCCCGCCCGCCACCGTCACAAATCCCCGGCGCAGTTCCTCCTCGAATGCATAGGGGGAATAATGGCAGATGTGCTCCAATATCTCCTCCAGCTCCCGCTCCGCGGCACAGTAGGCCTGGGACAGGGAACCGGTAGGCTCCCCCTGCGCCGTGAGGAAATGCTCTCTTCCGCCGCTGTGTAATATCACAGGCCTCCCGGCCCGCAGCCTAATCTCCTGAAGCGTTTTCTGCTCCCCGGCCGTCCGCTGCCAGAAGGCCCGGTACCGCGCGGGAAACAGATGCAAGATTGAATTCTCCATCTACATGTCCTCCTTTCTCAAATATATGTGCAAAAGAACGGGATATTCCTGGCAACGGAAAAAAGACCCGGCTGAATCCAAGATGCCGCATACGAAAAAAGCCTTTCCTCTCCACGGACTTTGCAATCCGTAGAAAGGAAAGGCTGAAACATTAATAAGTATCAATCAGTGTAAATATTATGGCAAAGCCGATAATAGCCTCCGCCCAGATCCTCCACCTGCAGCTGAATCACGAAATTCTCTATCCCCAGTTCTTCCATAATCGGCTCCACATACTGCTTCCAGTAATCGCCGCTGCTGTAAGCCCGCTCAACGGAGCTCCAAAGGGACTCCGGAATCACGTTGACAAACTGTCGGTCTCCCGCTCCCGCTTCCCTTAACAGCCGCTGGCAGTCCTCATAATATTCCTGCATGGTATCGCGGACCTGTTCTTCCGTGATGCCCGCCTTGTTCATGTTCTCCTGCCGCAGCTGCTCCGCCGTCGGCTCCGGATTCTCCTCCACGGGCTCCACGCTCACCTTACTGTGCCATGTCAGCGGCTCCACAGGATTCGGATTGATCAAATCCGACAGATCCAGGCTTACCTCACCGGGCCCGGCGGTCCCGGTGGCTGCCCCGTCCCCGGAACCACCGCTACCGCTTCCCTGTCCGGGCGCGGCCGCAGTCCCGGGACTCGCGCTGTCCACACAGGCGGGCAGATAGACCGAAAGCCCCGTGCGCACATGGGTCGTCCCGAACTCTCTGTCCGACTTGTTGAAATAGTCGTGCGTGGGCGTGTCCGTGTCGTCCCACGTGACATCCACATTGTAGAAGGCGCCGTCTATCTTCACGATGTTCCAGGCATGATCCTCCCCCGCGAAGCCAGTACAGTAATAGCAAGGGATGTCCAGCAGCTGCATCATATACTGGAACGCCCTGGCATAACCGGCACAGACGCTCCTTCCGCCCACCAGCGCACTGTACGCGCTTTGGTTCATGGGGGCGCTCATATCATATTCCACCAGCTGCATCAGCGCGTCATGGACATATCTCTCCTTCTCTACATCGCTCCCAAGGCCCTGGGCCTGGGACACGATGGTTCCGGCAGCCCCTTCAAAGGCCTGCCTTGCCTCCTCCAGCGCGTCCGCGGTGCGGTTGTATTTCAGGGCAACCTCCACACAGCTGCCGCTGCGCAGATATTTACAGGAATATCCCGTCTCCAGCCAGAACAGCTCCGGATGGTCGTTGTACACTGCCTCGAACACGGTCTTCAGCTGACTGACGGACACAGTCGTCACCGGCGCGAATGCCGGGGACAGCTCCAGCGCATTGGCGTATATCTGGCCGTATATCTGCTGCATGTCAGGTTCCAGCATGGCATAATAGGGATACTCCTCCTCGTCAAAGGCAAGGCCGCTGCCGGTCTCTCCGGAAACGGCGCCATCTGAAAGGTCTTCCGCCTCCTCCTCGCCTATCTGCCGGGCCTCCTCCTGTACAGGCTCATAGCCCATCCTGCCGCTTACGGAATCGGGCGGCTCCACCGGCTGGCTCTCCGGCGGCTCATAGTCCACCCTCTCCAGCCACCCAGCATCAATCCCCGGCTGATTGCCCACAAGGATACCCTGTCGGCCATCCCCAGATCCAGCGTCCCCTTTCTGCCCGCTTCCGCCCGGGAGCAGGCCTCCGATACCGCCTGACAGCGCAGGCTCTGCTGCCTGGCTCTGATACATGCCCTCCATCCGTCTCGCCAGCATAGCCGTCAGGGAGGGATTCAGCGCACATATCAGGACTCCCGCACAGGCCGCCATAATCAGGCCCATCACAAAGAAGAAAATACCTCTTAATACTTTCATACCATCACGCATTCTGCCGCCTGGCGGCTAAATTCTATCCTGAGGCCCGGCCATTGGACCGCTTTCCGGACATATGGCATTCATTCTGCACACCGATCAAATCTACAGCGGATAGTTTATCGTGAAGTCTGATGGACCGCCCAGGATAAAATGATTATAACACAAAACCGCCCCAGCCACAACAGCCGAAATTACCTAATCATCCTGTATCCGTAAGAATCAGCTAACCATGATAGAAATGCTCAGCAGTATATAATTTCTCGACTTTAATTTTGCCATGCCTTTGCCTTAATTTAAGTCACTCGAAGTTCCTTGTATATCTCTTATATATGACTCCTCTTTGAAAATCTGCTTTACTTGCCCATCCCATGTATAGGCAAATGCAGCTATCTATCTTAATCATCAGATTTCCGCCCCTCAATAGAAATTCTTCCTTCGCCTCTATAATCTCATCATTACTGCGAAGCCGTGGGACAGAAGTACATACAATCCTACCGTACATTCTGGCACACTCCTCCCATGCAGCACTGAATTAGTGTCTCTTTTTCTGTCTCCACTCACTTTCTATCTACATTCAGCCAACAAATTTGTCGCATATGTCAATTAGCCGACTGCCAGTATCTTCCGGGATGGTTCTTCTTTAATGCCTTCCCTGCCAGCCAACGGCTCAATGCGTCTCCTTCAGCAGCAGCTCCACCCTGTTCTGGATGACCGCCGTCACATCCTCCAGGCTCTTGTCACCTTTGTAGTAGATGTCCGCTTCTTCTGCCACTATCTCGATGATCTGCTCCTCCGCCGCAGAACGGGGCCTGAAGTCCATGCCCTCTATCTGCTCCATCAGGGCATCTGCAAGGTATTGCGGAAATTCATCCACCTCGTGCCTGTCGTCCCCTATCCATATAGAGCTATAGAAAGTTGACATACCTGGCTGGGGGGCTGCCGCTTTTTCCGCCATGTCCCTGAGCAGGGATATCCGGGTCGGCAGATAATTCAGATAAAAGCTCTCCTCTGTCCCTCTGGATATATAGTATTCCAGGAAGTCCCATGCGCCTTCTTTATGAAGGCCATTAGAGACCATGCCCAGCTTGTCCACGACCCTACAGGCAGCCGTCCCCCTGCCGTCTGCTGTGGGAAAGCCCAGGAACCTGACCTTCCCGCCGATCTGGGCCTCTATCCTGAGAAGATTATTAAACGTTACGTCTCTTGCCTCCATCAGCAGGGCATCTTCCGGGGCATAATACGTCTCGTAAATTATCCTTCTGCCCGTTGCCGTTTCCGGCTGCTCCTTCTCCACATGCCCTTCCAGCCACAGCAGGAGCTCCCTGAACTCCCCGCT
>OFFK01000760.1_pt1 | contig 26178 bp, 24 predicted proteins | sample 1521361 | NCBI WGS metagenome assembly OFFK01 (sample SAMEA3504096, study PRJEB24116) | mouse gut metagenome | biome: mouse gut; feature: mouse-associated habitat; material: faeces | place: Denmark | collected 2011 | reverse complement strand
GGTAGTACATCAGCTTCCCAAGCTGAGGGGGTGGGTTCGACTCCCATTATCTGCTTCATAAAGATGCCGCACATTCCTCTTTGAAAAAGAAATGTGCGGCATTTTTATCAGTCTTTACTTACAATTCGGAGGAAGCTTCTCCCGTTTTCTCCTGCTGTCCCCTGACAATCTCCTCCACTGTCCTGGGGGTATACCCCATATATTCCATCATGGCCCCACAGTTAAACATCCTGCAGGGTTTGTCATAGAGTGCTTCCATCTCATACTTCACCCGCTCCATCATATTCCATTCGAAACTGCTGTGAACATGGCCGTACAGATGATACCATCCATAGTAGTGATGATTAAAGCAGGGAATTGGATAATGGCTCAGCACAAGCCCCGTTTTATCCGGCAGCTGAATCTCCTTATAATCCGCAATCTCCGCAAACAGCGACTGGAATTCCCTGTTCTTCAGCAGTTTCTTATCATGATTTCCCACAATAAGATGTTTAATCCCGTTTAGCCGCTTTACAATCTCTATGGTTTTCGAGGCGTTCAGCCAGCTGATATCCCCCAGTATAAAAACTTCGTCGTCCATCCCCACCGCACCGTTCCAGTTTTCCGTCAAAGCCCTGTCATGTTCTTCGATGGTGCGGAAGGGCCTGTTGTCAAAAGCCAGCGCATTCTCATGTCCGAAATGCGTGTCCGCAATGAAATAAAATGCCATGTGTTATCCTCCGATGACATCAATCTGGCACATCTTCATGGTCTCCAGTGCCGCCCTGTGGGTTTCCGGCGTAACCCCTGCACAGCAGGAAGCATCCACGGAAATATGCATCTCCGGAAAATGCGCCTTCAGCAGCAGTGCATTGGACACCACGCAGATATCCGTACACAGGCCGAACAATTCCACATCGATTTCTTCCTTCTCCCGAATCCTGCGCAGTTCTTCCACCAGTGCCGTTGATCCGAAAGTCGGCTTCTCAATGGTCCTGTAATCCTTATCCGACAATGCATACAGTACCTTCTCATGAAGCAGCCATCCGTAAGTCCCGCTGATACAGTGAGGTACCGGCAGCTTCTTCCCCTCCGCCGTCTCCAAATAATCTTCGCCATGGGTGTCAAGCGTGGCAAAAATCCTGCCTTCAAAGCCCAAAATCTTTGAAGCTGCCCCGTCCACAATCCCAACGGCCTCTTTCGTCCCCAGTGCACCGTCAATAAAGTCATTCTGCATATCCACAACAATCAATATTCTCTTCATGGCATCCGCGCCTCCCCCTTACCTTGATTTTGCGTGTTCCGGTGAAATCAGTGATTGATCTCCCTTACGTGTCAACATTGTACCACACCCTGGCACAATCCACAAGCCGAGATAGCATTTTAGACAAAAAACCCGCCAGTTTTCCTGACGGGTTCATCATCTTATATGATTTCGCAGCACTTCCTTATCTGTGCGAAAAGCAATATTTATGCCACCTTGCTCTTTGCAAGCTCTGCCAGGGTCTTAAACCCTTCCGCATCGTTAACTGCCATCTCGGCCAGCATCTTTCTGTTGATCTCCACACCTGCCACTTTCAGGCCGTACATAAATTTACTGTATGACAAGCCGTTAATCCTGGCAGCCGCATTGATACGCGCAATCCAGAGCTGCCTGAACTGACGCTTTTTCTCTTTCCTGCCCGCATAAGCGCTGGCAAGCGCCCTCATAACGGACTGCTTCGCGATTCTGTACTGCTTGCTTCTCGCTCCCCTGTAACCCTTTGCAAGTTTTAATACTCTATTATGCTTTTTCCTGGCGTTCAAACCGCCTTTTACTCTAGCCATTCCTGATCTCCTCCTGTCTTTAATCCTGTAACCGTTTTTCCCGGTTCCTGCTCAGTACTTTCCTGCCTGTATCCTACAGATAAGGCAAAATTTTCTTCATGTTCTTTACGTTGGTTGCATCCGTCATAGCAGGTTTTCTCAGATTACGCTTTGTCTTCGCGCTCTTCTTTGTCAGGATATGGCGCTTATACGCCTTATTTCTCTTCAATTTACCGGTTCCTGTTACTTTAAAACGCTTTGCAGCTGACCTGCTTGTCTTCATTTTAGGCATAACACATTCCTCCTATACTTTAAATTGTCTATTTTAACTTCTTCAGCCAGAAATCTGCCGGATACATGCCCCGGCCAGCCTGTGCCCACGCAGGACCCCGGCGATACCTCTAGCGCTTTTCAGTTAAAAACATTGTCATACTCCGGCCTTCCACCTTGGGCGCCTTCTCCATCACCGCAATATCGGCGAGTTCCTTTGCAAAATCATCCAAAATATGCTTGCTGTTGTTCATGTGGGCAATCTCACGACCACGGAAACGAAGCGTAACCTTTACTTTATCGCCCTTGGTGAGGAACTTCCTCGCCGCATTTATCTTGGTATTCAGGTCGTTGGTGTCAATATTGGGGGAGAGGCGGATTTCCTTAATCTCAATCGTCCGCTGCTTCTTCCTCGCTTCCTTTTCCTTCCTGACCTGCTCATACTTGAATTTGCCGTAATCCACAATCTTGCACACGGGCGGTTTTGCCGTAGGGGCAATCTTCACCAGATCCAGGCCTGCCTCCTCTGCCAGACGCATAGCCTCCCTTGAAGACATAATGCCAAGCTGCGAACCGTCTGCACCGATCAGACGCACCTCTCTGTCCCTAATCTGTTCGTTAATCATTAAGTCGCTAATGGTTTTGTACCTCCATACAAATGTATTGATAAATAATCGAGTAGGGAAGATTTTCTCCCTGCCCGCCGCGCGGTCCATGCGCCGCTTTCGCGGCAAACTTCCACTGCACGGGCCTGCGCATAAAAAAAGCGGATAGCAACGCTACCCACTTAAACTCACTCAACAAAACACATAAAACCCCTGTGCATATAAAGTCGAAAAAGTAACACTTACCAGCCCGATTGCCGTAAGGTGAGAGCGGATACTCTGCTTGCTTTTATGTGCCGCAGCACACTTCGTTATATTAACATATATTCGGCACACTGTCAATCAATTTCTGCATTTATTTTTGCAAAAAGAAAAATGGAAGCAAGGGGGCTCGAACCCCTGGCCTTTCGCGTGTGAGGCGAACGCTCATCCCGGCTGAGCTATGCTTCCATCTCCTCTATTGTACCACTCCCCCGAAAAAATGCAAGAGGAAATTTGAATATTTTTTGATTTTTTCTAAAACATTTTTTCAGGAACAGCCCTGGTATCAGTCCATAAACTTTTCCAGCAGGCGGCTCACTTCTCTCACCTCAATAGGCTTCGCCACATGGGCATTCATACCGCTGTCCAGGCATTTCTTCACATCCTCCGCAAAGGCGTCCGCCGTCATGGCGATTACGGGCAGTGACGCGTCCTTCCTGTCCAGGGCACGGATCGCGGCCGTGGCCTCATACCCGTTCATCACCGGCATCCGGACATCCATCAGAATCGCGTCATAATAGTTTACCGGCGACCGACTGAATTTCTCCAGGCAGATCTGCCCGTTTTCCGCCCACTCCAGTTCCAGCCCCAGCGCCGAGAGAAGCTCGTTGGCAATCTCCCAGTTGATTTCGTTGTCCTCCGCCAGCAGGATTCTCCTGCCCTTCAGGACTACACGCTCCGCCGCTGCAGGCTTCTCTCTCCGTTCCTTCCCCCCCAAAACATCCTCCGCATAGGGTTTCAGCCCGTAAAATAAGGTGGACTTAAAAAGCGGCTTCGCGATAAACCCTGTCACTCCCGCTTCCTTTGCCTCATCCTCAATCTCGCTCCAATCATAAGCAGATATCAGCAGTATGGGTATGTTGTTTCCGTAGTTTCTCCTGATTTCCCGGGCCGCGGTAATCCCGTCCTTTCCCGGAAGCTTCCAGTCCAGAAGGATAATCTGGTAATCGTCATGCCGCTTATGGCGCTCCTCCACCATCTTGATGGCATCCTCCGCATTCAGACACCAGTCCGGACTGACACCGATGGATTTCAGTGAGGCAACCGCGCTTTCACACAGCTGCTCGTCGTCGTCCACCACCAGCATCTTCCAGTCGGGAAGCACCATATCCGCCTCCTGCACCGTCGCCTTCAGCAGATCCAGCACCACATGAAATTCACTGCCCCTTCCCAGTTCGCTCCGCACCTGAATCGAGCCTTCCATGGCATCCACAATATACTTCGTAATGGCCATCCCCAGCCCGGTGCCTTCCGTCTTCTGAACCCTGGCCGTGTCCTCCCGGCTGAAGGAGTCAAATATCTTCTTCTGATACTCCTCCGACATGCCGATGCCGTTGTCCGTCACCAGGAGATGCGTTCTGATATAGTCTTCCCCCTTCGGAGACTCTTCTTCATAAAGGGTTACATTGATAGCCCCCTTCTCCGGCGTAAATTTTACCGCGTTGCCCAGCAGATTAATCAGAACCTGATTCAGCCTTACGCTGTCGCAGCATACATTTTCCACCGAGATATCGTTGATAAAAATATTAAAGAACTGCCCCTTCGCCTTTACCTGAGGCTGTACGATGCTCACAATGCTGTCCATAACCTCCCGCAGAGACACCTGATCCATATTCAATGTCATCTTGCCGCTCTCAATCTTGGACATGTCCAGTACATCGTTGATGAGGCCCAGCAGGTGCTTGCTGGACAACGCAATCTTCCGCAGGCAGTTTTGTACCTGTTCCATGTTATTCATGTTCGCAATGGCAATGGTGGTCATCCCCACAATGGCATTCATGGGCGTCCGGATATCGTGGCTCATATTGGACAGGAATTCGCTCTTCGCCTTATTGGCATGTTCCGCTTCCCTCCTGGCGATTTCCGCGGCACGCTGCTCCCGGTTGGCCGTCTCATTGGCAGCTTTCAGGGCGGCTACCTGCTTTCTCACAATCTGAAGGCTCTGTGCAAAGATCAGCAGCAGCGCCACCATCACAATGCCGCACACCAAGTATACCATATACGTCCAGTCTTGTCCCATGTCCCGAATCAGAATGTCCAGAGAGTCAAAAGGCATGACGGTCACCAGATACCACTCACTGTAGGGAAGATTGATGCAATACAGATGAAATTTTGACTTTTCCCCGCTCAGAACCGCCGAAAAATCCTCCCCCTGTTCCATGGCGGCCTGCAGTTCCTTCACATACTGCTCCGCAACATCCCTCTCCCTGCTCCCGAACACACCATACACGTTCTCGAAATAATTCTTGTGCAGCATTTCATTGCTTCGGAAAACATAGCTGCCGTCCCTGCGTACGATGTATGAATCCACCAGCGCCTCATCCTCATCCAGAAACAGGACGCTGTTCATATATTCCGTGGAAAATCCCCCGATCAGGGAGATGCATTTCTCTCCGTCCGCCATTGTCCAGGTAAAGGGCACCCCCATCAGGACAGCACTGTTCCCCTTCACGTCCTTCGCCACGGCAAGCTTCTGCTGGTTATTGAGCAGGCTGCGCAGAAACGGCTCCGGATCCAGTACCTCTACCATATCTCCGTAAATCATTTCCAGCGCCCCCTCTTCCGAGCAAAGCGCCAGATAGCTGAATCCCCTGGCCGCCGCACTGTATTCCAGGTCCCGAAGCTGCTCCTCCCTGCTGCCCACATCAAAGTCAGCCGTATCTGCTATCGCGCTTACCTGTGACAGACGAAGCCCGATAACGGTCTCATAGTGCAGAACGATCTGTTCGTTCATCCCGTTCATGTAGAGCTTACCCACTTCTTCAATCGTATCAGAGCTCTTCTTGTTCATATATATGGACAGCAGTGTAAATAATCCGACAATCAGGACAGAGACTCCGATAATACTGAAAATCAGAAAACGGATTGATTTCTCTTCTCTTCTCTTTCTCTTCATCCTGCTACTTCCTCCCGAATATGTAAACTGTATTTCTGACATCGCAGCCGGCGCCGTATTATGCTTCTGTTTGCCCAAGTCCTGCAAATAGGAACACATCGCATTTTCCATTGTCCGAAATCTATTATATCAATCTCTCTCCAAAACATCAAGTAAAAAGGTTTCGGCCTGTCACATCTTCTGACATCCGGACAATGCAAATTTACTATTAAAAAAGCTGCAAACTCTGATTTTACTGGAAAATCGTTAAGTCTGCAGCACGTTTCATCCACTGCGCAAAACAGCGCGAAACCTGAACCCCATGTGTTCTGCTTCGCGCCGTCAAATGCGGAAGATGGGACTTGAACCCACACGGCATTGCTGCCACAAGATCCTTAGTCTTGCTCGTCTGCCAGTTCCGACACTTCCGCCTGTGCTTTGCACATCTGCTATAATATCACCATATGGTATAAATGTCAATTATTTTTTTACTTTTTTATTCGTTTTTTTGGTATGTTTTTGAAATAATTTTCGGAGCTGTCCCATTAAGGGTCATAATTTCTCAATGCGACAGCCTCTCACTACGTCAGAAACTCATTCCGCCAGATACATCTTCAGCCCGTCCTCCGTCATCCTGACCGTCTCCTCCAGCGACTGTGTTCCCTTCAGATATCCCTCCAGGGCTTCCGTCAGCACCTCCCGGATTTTCTCATCCTCGCCTGCGGGCCGCTCCAACTCTCTGCACATGTCCGTGAGCTTATCCGCCGTCTCCTGTGAATAGGAGCCGATGCGGAATTCCACCGCTGCTCCGTCTGCCATGATTTCGGTCTCCGCCTCCGCTTCGGACCTGTCCTTGCGGGCATTTTCCTCCAGCGCCGCCGCATTGACGGGAAATCCGCCGTAGGCATCTGTCTGCTGGACGGTTTCCGAGAGAATATATTTCAGAAAATCCCCTGCCCTGTCCTTATAACCGCTTTTTACGCAGATGCCCATCTGCAGCATGGGAATGAAGCAATTCTCAAAAGCGGCAAATTCTCCCTGAATATAGTCCCTAACCGCCAGAGGAAACATTGCATTGTTAAAGCCTTCCACGTTTTCGAACGCCAGCTTTGCCTCGGATGCCAGCTCCCACACATTGCAGGCCCGGCTGTCCTTATCATGGGCCTCCAGAATCCCGCTGTTATCCCCTATGACTTTCAGAGCCTCCAGATACCTTCCCAAAGCCTCCGGATCCAGCCGTTTTCCGTCTACAATTTCATTACAGAAATAAGGATAAAACCTGTCGGCCAGCTCGCTTACCGTCAGCGGGCCCATATAGCTGCAATCCTGTGCCGCAAGGAATGCCGCCAGCGCTTCCACGGATGCCATATCCTCTGCCGTGATGTCTCTGCCCACCGCCATGTTGAAGGAAAATTCCAGGGGTATCACATATCTATGGCCGTCCTCCCGCAAATACGCAGACGTGATATTGGAAAGCAGCTCTCCTTTCTCCTCCATGGGACCCACTATGTCATTGATATCCTCCAGTAACCCCTTATCCGCGTAGGAATCGATATCCAGATGATCCATCACCAGAATATCCGGCGCCTCGTCCCCCATGAGCATGGTATTCAGCTTCTGGTACACCGCATTATAATCTGTCTCACCGTAATAATACCGTGGATATTCATATTCTATGGAAATCATTACTTCCGGATGTTCCCTGTGGTACATGGCAGCCGCCTGGTTCAGCAGCGCGCTCTCATATACGGTATACAGTTTCAGTTCTTCCGTCACTTCAATCACCGCGTCAGGGTCATACTCGTACTTTTTCAGCAGCGATCCGCCGCCGGATTTCTGAAACAGGGCATATATGACGCCGTCCTCCCGGGCGGCAATCCCCGTACACCAGCGGTCCGACAACCCAAAGTCTGTCTCCACCCCGGCCATAAGCTTCTCCCAGGCGGCGCCTCCCTCTGCCCCGGCATCTTTCGTTCCGCGGAAAATCCCATCCTCTCCCGCCAGAACAAGCGTCCCGTCCTTCATGGGACAAAAGTGCATTTGGCCGTCCCCCTGCGGAAATGTCACCGTCTCAACGTCGTTCGCCTTTCCTTCCGCCCGTTTTTCAAGGGTAAGCCCGGCATTGTCCGAATATGCGGCATAGATCCAGATGTTTTTCCCGTCGGACACGATATTGTCATATTGCGCGGACATTTCTCCGCTTTCCAGGACAGTGCCGTCCTGTCCGTTTAGGATATCCGCAGATGTGTAGGATAAGACTGCCAATGTCCCGTTATCCAGCGCCGCAATCCCCGTGGGCATCTCATATCCGCCCAACTCTTCAATGAATGTTTTCCATTTTTCAGGCGTAATGTCTTTTACATCCCCGTTTTCCCCGGTCCACAGATGGGCTTTAAAATCTTCCTCTCCCGTTTCCACATAGCCGGCATACAGACAGCGCTTCCCCTCCCCGGGCACAAGCAGCCGCAGCTCCACCCATTCCCCGGAAACCGGCAATTCCAATCCCGCCATCCAGTCCCGGGTCACATCGGCAAAGCCGTCATCCGTCTGGGCCCATTCCCGAAGAACAATCTTTCCCTCCTCATTCCCCGCGGCAAGGAGGTGAACCTTTTCTTCTTCGATAAACATCTGCTTCACCGTCCAGCCCTCCAGCTCCGTCGGCAGGGCCTCTTCCCTTTCCGTATATCTGCCCTTTACAGGCTCCATACCGGCGTCCGCCTCCTTCTTTCCGCATCCGGCCAGTGTTCCCGCCAGCAGCGCCGTGCAGAGCAGCGCCGCAATCCCTTTTCCATATTTCATACCTTCGTCCTCCATTCCGGTTCCGCATTTGGTTCCGCTATTTCCGGTTTACGTGTCTCCCGTCTTCAGCACTCCCTTATTTTACATGTCCGGTGTCCGGAATATCCTAAGATTATCTTAAGCCTCTCTTTACGTGCCTCTGCCGAAATATTAAGATTTCATTATGGTCTTCAATCGAACAATTTGTCCAATTACAGGGATGCTTTCTACTGCTTTTTCTACATATTTCAAATTGTCACCGGGGAATAATCATGATAGAATACTCATATCATTGTATTTTAGAAAGGAAACGAAAAATGAAGAAAAAAATTGCTTCCCTTTTATTCACAGCGCTGCTGGCCGTATCGGTAATCGGATGCAGCGTTCCCGGCTCAGGCAGCAAGGTGGTCACACCCGATGAAAACGGGTACGCAGAAGGCAAACTGGGCGACACGATGCGCAACAGCTTTTTTGATTACACGGTGAACAGTGCCTATCTTTGCGACACTTACAGCGACTACACGCCTCAGAGCGGATATGAGCTGCTGGTAGCCGACGTTACCGTCAAAAATGTCTTCGGCGAAACCATCACCATGTTTGACAACGATTTCCAGGTGCAGTGGAATTCCGATGCCAATGATGCATACGATTGCCCCGTTACATACTATCTGGCCGAAGGGACAAGCCTTGGAGACGAGGTACTGCCCGGCGAGTATGATCTGGCAAAAGACGAAAGCCGCACAGGGCTTCTGGTTTTCGAAGTGCCTGCCGGCGAAAAGGAATTCTCCATCTCTTACATGGAATATTTTGAAGATGACAGCACCGGAGATACCTTCTTCGTATTCTTCAGCGCAGATAAAAAATAAGGGTCCGTTTCGCACAAGCAAAAAAACAGCCGCCTTTCCGGAGACAAATCCATCCGGGAAGGCGGCTTCTTTCCTTATAAGGACTGCGCCGTCAGGCACGTGTACAGAATGCGAAACACGCTTTTTTACGTTGCGGAAAAGTACACCCCATAGGGAAGTCACTTCGCAAAAAATACCCGGAACATGTCCACGGCATATTTCGTATCCTTTACCCCGGCCGTTTCCACTGCGGAATGCATGGCCAGCTGGGGCAGGCCGATATCCGCGCTGGATACGGATACATGGGACGTGGAAATATTCCCCAATGTGGAACCGCCTGCGATATCAGAACGGTTTGCATAAGCCTGGCAGGGTACTCCCGCCTCCCGGCAGAGCATTCTGACTTGGGCTGCGGAGACGGCGTCCGTGGCATATTTCTGACTGCCATGGAATTTCAGGACGATTCCCCTGTTCAGGAAGGGCCGGTTGGTTGGATCCGCCTTCTCCGGGTGATTGGGGTGTACCGCATGGGCATTGTCCGCGGAAATCAGGAAGCTCCCCGCAATCAGCTGCAGATATTCGCTTCTGCTCAAATGCATGCTCTCGCCGATCCGCCACAGCACATCCTCCAGAAACGTGGAATCCGCCCCCTGCTTCGTACCGCTTCCCACCTCTTCATTGTCAAACACGACGCAGACATTAATGTAGTCTTCCGGCGTGCTGTCCAGAAACGCCCTGGAGGAAGCATATACACATTGCAGGTCGTCCAGTCTGGAGGAAAGGACAAACTCCCCGTTTCTCCCCAGAATCCTCCCCTTTTCCCTGACATAGAGGAACAGGTCATGCCCCAGGATACGCTCCGCCTCCGTTCCCGCCTCCCCGGCAATCCTGTCCAGAAAGGCATGTGCCGCGGCTGCCTTGCCTTCTTCGCCGCATTCCCCATACAGCGGAAGCATATCTACCTGCGGATTGTATTCCTTATTTGCCGCATCCCGTCCCATGTGGATCGCCACGCTGGGAATCACCATCATGTCCTCGTCAATATTGACCAGCCTGGTCTCTATTCCCTTCTCGCCCTCCGCCACTACACGTCCGGCCACCGACAACGGCCTGTCCAGCCAGCTGGAGAGAATCATTCCGCCGTATTTTTCCGTATTTAATTTCACATATGCGTTTTCCGCGGGCATCTCCGGCGCTTCCTTCACCTTGAATGTGGGAGAATCCGCGTGGGATGCCGCAATGTGAAAGCCTGCCGCCCTGTCCTTCGCCGGAAGCCGGAACGCAATCAGGGAAGAATCGTTCCGTGTCACATAACAGCCCTCCCCGGCGGCAAGCTCCCATGCCTGGGATTCCTTCAGCCGCCGAAAGCCCTGCTCCTCCAGTGCCGCTGCCAGATTTGCAACGGCATGGAAGCCTGTAGGGCTTTTGTCTATAAATTCCAGCATTTCTTCTGCATATTTCCGATACTCTTTCATGTGTCTCTTCCATTCCTTTCCCAAACCGCCGTGCATTCCCCCATGCGGCCTGCGCTTTCCGCCCCGGATTCCATGAGAATGCTGACCATCTCCTGCCGCATATGGGGAACCCCGCCGGCGCCCGGTTCTTCAGCACGGCCCGCCTTCCCGCGTCACCGCTCGGCCCTCATGGGATTCTTCAGAAAATCCTCATACGCCAGGCGGATACCGTCCTCCAATTCCGTTGCACAGTGATATCCCAGCCCTTCCAGCTTGCTCACATCCAGAAGCTTCCTGGGCGTGCCGTCCGGTTTGGAGGTATCCCACCTGATCTCCCCTGTAAAGCCCACTACTTTAGCCACCAGTTCTGCCAGTTCCCTGATGGTCAGTTCCTTTCCCGTTCCCAGGTTGACGGTCTCGTTTCCGCTGTAACGGTTCATCAGAAACACGCAGGCATCCGCCAGGTCATCCACATACAGGAATTCCCGCAGCGGCGTACCCGTCCCCCAGCAGACAATTTCCGCCGCCCCGGACTCCTTCGCCTCATGGAACCGCCTGATCAGTGCCGGCAGCACATGGCTGTGGGTTGGATGGTAATTGTCGTTCGGCCCGTAGAGATTGGTGGGCATGACGCTGATGTAGTCCGTCCCGTACTGACGGTTTAAAAACTCACAGTACTTCAGGCCTGAAATCTTGGCCAGCGCATAGGCTTCATTGGTCTTCTCCAGCTCCCCTGTCAGCAGGCAGCCCTCCTTCATCGGCTGAGGCGCCATGCGGGGATAAATACAGCTGCTCCCCAAAAAAAGCAGCTTCCTGCAGTCATTCCGCCATGCCGCATGTATCACATTCATCTCCAGCATCATATTGTCATACATGAAATCCGCCGGCGCCTCGCTGTTTGCCAGGATGCCGCCCACCCTGGCCGCCGCCAGAAACACATACGCCGGCTTCTCCCGTTCAAAAAAATGTTCCACCTCATCCTGTCTGCACAGGTTCAGTTCGCTGTGGCTTTTCGTGACAATGTTCGTATATCCGTTTTTCGCAAGCGCACGGCAGATGGCGCTGCCCACCATTCCCCGATGTCCCGCCACGTAAATTTTCGCATCTTTTTCCATAAAAAACCTGCTCTTTCCCGTTTTTACAAAAATTGAAGACAGCCTGTTTATACCCTGTATACCAGGGACTCCGCCATCTCCTCCGCTTTCTCCCTGCCGCAGAAAACCCCTGCCACGGCAAGCGCAAAGTCAATGGCAGTGCCCATTCCCCGGGAAGTAATTACATTGCCCGATACCTCCACCGGTTCCTTCGTCACCTCGGCACCCTCAAGGTGGCTCTCAAATCCCGGATAACAGCAGGCCTTTCTTCCCTTCAGAATCCCCCTGTGCCCGAGAATGCTGGGGGCGGCGCAGATTGCCGCAATATATTTTCCGGCGGCGTAAAAGGCATCCACCTGTGTCATCAGGCCCTCGTGAGCCTCCAGATTCCTGGTACCCGGCATTCCTCCCGGCAGTACCAGCATATCGTACTCCTGGAAATCTACCTGCGAAAAGCACATGTCCGCCTCCACGTTCACATGATGCGAACCCCTGACCCATCTCTCCTCCGTAACGGAAACCAGCTTTACCTCCACCCCGCATCTGCGGCAGATATCCGCCACCGTCAGGGCCTCAATCTCCTCGTACCCTTCCGCCAGAAAAATCGCTGTTTTTTTCATTTTCTCAACCTCTCTTCCCTTACCGTCGCCAGGGGAACTTCGGCTCCGCCGGGGCTGTTCCTTCCGCTCCCGCTTTCCCCGGCACCGAAACTCCCCTTCGCCGCAAAAAATACACCTGTCGGACGCAATGGCCGTCCGCTTTCAGCCGGCCCGTCCGAACAATAACTACAGTATACACAGTATTTGCAAATATTTCAATTCATACCTTGGGTATTTTGAGAAATTATGTTATACTATATCGGAGTATTTCCAAAAGCGCCGCAGGCAAAACTTTCCGATCCTGAGAATAAAATGTTAGGAGGTGAGAAACGGCTATGGAAATAGAACGTAAATTTACGATCAGAGAATTACCCGCCGGTCTGGAAGAATATCCTTTCCATCACATTGAACAGGCTTATTTAAACGTCTCTCCGGTGGTGCGGGTCCGCAAGGAAGACGACGAGTACTATCTGACCTACAAGGGCGACGGCATGATGGCCAGGGAGGAATACAACCTGCCATTGAACCGAGACGCCTATTACCATCTGCGGGACAAATCCGATGGCAGGATTATCTCGAAGAAGCGTTACCTGATTCCGCTGCCCAATCCCGTTTTTCGGGAAAAGGAAGGGGTTCCGGGTCCGCCGTCCGATTACTCCCTGACCATCGAGCTGGATATCTTTGACCCGCCCTTCGCCCCCCTGGTTATGGCTGAAGTGGAGTTCGGCAGCAGGAAAGCCGCCGAGAACTTCATCCCCCCTGACTGGTTTAAGGAGGACGTAACCTATCTTCAGGAGTACCATAACTCCTATATGGCGCTGCATCCGTAATCCGGTCCAAAAAAAACGCAGCTTCGGAGATATTTGCCCATATCACCGAGGCTGCGGTAAAAGAAATCTCCATCTGTCCGCTGATAAAGCGGAAGTGGCGTTTGCGATTTTCTCTTCATACCCACAGTCGTCAAGGACATTTTCGTGGCAGGAAAACAGGGCTGTAATTGCGCGGTATGGAGCCGCAAGCGCAAGACTGGTTTTTTCAGCAGACAGGGCGTATATGAAAAACCCCGTCCCTTGTCCTACGCCGGATTTGTGGACACACTCCCAAAAAAGCAGACGGATTTTTCTCTCAAAATCGAAATGGGCGGGAAGCCATTTTAAAGCTTTCCCGCCTTGAATATTTATCAGTTCTTTTGGATTAAGTTAATAAATATTTTCCTCGAAATTGTTTTAACAAACTATATACATCAACTCCAGTATTTTTATATAAATATTTAAATGCTTGTACTCCCGTAAGGACTATCCATCCACCATTTACACATGCTGTAATTGCAGCTGATAAATTATCATCTCGTAGAATCAACAATACCGGATTATAACCATAATTTTGCAACAATTTTCCATATTGCTTGAATTTCTTGAGAGTTCCTGAATCTCCAGAACCAATTCTATATTTGGTATCTATAGCATAATTATCTATAATTAAGTCACATGGTTCATCACTGCCAATTTTTAATGCGGACCTGAATGAAGAAGTGTGATTTCTGCATATTTCTGTGACAATTAACTGCCACATCATACCGAGTTCTCTGCCCCAATATTGTCTATTTTCTCTCTTTTGTTCTGGAGTAATTCCAAAGATATCCATTAATACATCGGTATCATTGTTCTCGGCAGAATATGTTTTTGCTTTAAAAGCTTCATAATACCTTTCTAAAATAGGAGTAATATAGCTTGCGTCATTCATTTGTATTGCCTCCAAAATCAAATAATTTGTAAGTAGGAATTTTTAAGGCATCGGAAATTCTCTGTATATTTTTCAATGAAATAATTCGGGTGCCACGTTCAACTGCACTGATATATGTTCTATGTAAATCAGTTAATTCAGCTAATTCTTCTTGTGATAAATTTCTTTCAGCGCGGTACTTATATACGTTTCTACCAAACTTTTCACAGATGTCCATTATTCCACCTCCTCTTTAATTTTAATCTTTGAACACAATAAGTCTACAGACAATAAGTTACATCTGGATATAAAAAGCGAAGACCCATCAGAATCTTCGCTTTCTAAAATAAATTATTCATTTTTAAACGTTTTTGAGCTATATTTACATATGCATGATTTATTTCAATGCCTAAATAATCGATACCCAAGTTCTTTGCTGCAACCAGTGTTGTTCCTGATCCAGCAAATGGATCGAGTACAATATTTCCGTATCCCTTTGGAACTGTCAATTTTATCAGTTTTTCCATCAATTCTAATGGTTTAACTGTTGGATGAGTATTAAAGTCATCTAAAGCTTCTCTTTTTATATTTTCAATAATATTAGATTGAAATCCAGATGCATCTTTTGCTTGAAAAAGCCCAACATGGTGTTTTGTTAGTGTTTCAATGTAATTATTTATTAGTGGTTTTTGAACCACCACAATAGCTTCCCATTCATTTCTTAAACAACTATGCCATCCGCTCCATTCTTGAGCGTTGTTATCCCCCATTTTTTCTAACTTTTTACTTACATTAATTCCTTTTGGGATACCACTATTTCTGCGCCATACTAGAATGTCTCGTGCATAGAATCCAGCGTTTTCTAATGCGACTTGAATATGTGCGGCCGTTCTAGTACTGTTAAAAATAAGAACCAATGCTCCGGGTTTAAGAATACGAAACAATTCTTTTCCCCACGATTCTACCCAATCCTGATATTCCAAAATATTTTTTCGATTTTTGTCATACCATCGAGCATTACGAACACCTCCAGCTAATCCACTTCCATATGGAATATTTTTTACTAAGGTGGAACTGGAGTTTTTAACTTTATCTAATCGACGATTAATTTCTGTTTCGTCCCATGAACGCCCTATGAATTCATAGTTATAAGGGGGATCTGTGATACAACAAGCGATACTGTCATTGTCTATTTGTTGCATGATATTAAAGCAATCCCCACAAAGAATATCGTTTACAGTAATCATTTTTATGAGTTCTCCTAAATAGTTTAGTCCTGCAGCCCTACGCCATATATCAGCTACCGGCCAGCAGGCACACACTTTCAAACCTGATAAGAACACCGCCCTGACATTCGCCAAAGTACAAGGGGCGGTTTTCTCTGTCTATTCATGTTTTTAAAGCCTATTTTCGCCCTCTATCCTCTTACCCTTACATTTCCCTCACACCATTTCAAGCCGAATTTGCCCCTCTGCAAGCCCTATTATAAGACATTTCAAACTATTCCCGCTTGAATCTCTCCACTATCGTAAGCGCTTAATTTAAGGGTATAGACGCAAAAAATCCGGGGCGGTTGGCTCCGGTATATCTCTCATAATGATATTTGAATAATAACTACCTACATATTCCCTGAACCCTGTCCGACCATGGAGCAAGTTTTTCAAGCTCTTCATCAGAGAATTTATAATCTGACCGCCTCTCAAGGATGTACTTCATATATTTATAGGGATCCAGTCCGTGGAATTTTGCCATCTCCACGATGGTATAGATGCCCATACTCGCCTCAGCGCCATCCATCGTATCAGAGAAAAACCAGTTCTTATGGCCCACCACCACCGGGCGGACTGCATTCTCGCTCATGTTGTTTGAACGGCTGCACCGGCCATCCTCCAGGCAGGTCATCAGGATATCCTGCCGGTTCCTGGCATAGGTAAGCGCCTTATTGAACTTATTGCTGATGGCTGCCGCAAACCATTGAGTTTGCTGGAAAATCCTTGAGTTTGCGGCTTTTCTCATTTCCTGCGGTTAGTGGGACTCGAACCCACACGTCTCGCGACATAAGAACCTAAATCTTACATGTCTGCCAATTCCATCATAACCGCGCATAATCGGCCTGTGTATGCCTGCCGATCCCTCTGATACCAGGAGCCGGATGCCTTTCGGCCCCTGCATTATTATATCTTCTAAGCATCCCCCTTGTCAAGCCAAAGTACGCCAAACTTTATCACCTCCAGCTTCAGCAAACTTTACCACCGCCGTCCCGCCTCATGCTGCCGGTACTTCCCCGTTACGGCCGGTAAGCGCTTCATTGGTACCCAATCTTAACTCAATCATGAATATATTCTTCGTATCCCAGTAAGTGCCCTCCGCAGCGGCCACTACAACACTGCTGGCATTCACAGACGCGTACACGCCCTTCTCCCCGATGCTCTGGCGTAATTCCCCGTACACAAAATCCCCCTCCGGCGTTTCACTGCCGCCGATGAACATGGTATATTTGCCCCCCAGCCCAAAGGAATCCGCATAGTCGCACAAAAGCTGCCGTATAATGTCCTTTTCCTGATATTCCATGACAAGGGAGCTGCTGACATATGCGCTCAGCACCTGCCCGGTTACGGCGTCCAGGGTCAGGTCAACCGTCAGCTCCCGGGTATCCACCCATACATTCCAGTAGCTTGCCGCCGGATCCTGTATGCCTGCTTCCGCATCCTCCTGCCACGCCCAGAGATAACAGTTCACGCTGTATTCCTCAGGTCCGAAATCGTCCGCATCCAGGCTGTCCGCTCCCATATGGGGCAGCAGGAACATCTCAATCCATTCCATGCCGCATCTCGCCGCCTCCCCCATGGTCAGCTGCCCCTCCCACGGTTCATGCGGGTAGGTTCCCACCCTGTACTCCAGGTTTTTCACCGTCAGATAAAGCTGCTCTTCCGTCAGCAGCGCCGGCACGGCTCCCTCATCTTCCACAGCCTGGTCCGGCATGGACTCGAACTGCATCTGTATTGTCACGCTGCCGCCCTGGTGCAGAAGCGCCTCCTCCTCCGATGCAAGCCGGCGGTATACCAGAAGCAATCCTCCCGATGCAATCCCGACTGCCAGCAGAATTCCCAGAAAATTACTCCATAAGGCCGCATTTTTCCCGGCACAGGCCGCCCGGTTCTTCCGCGGTCCCTCCGTTTTTCCTTTCCCCATCCTCCGTCCCGCCTTTCCCACTCGTCAGAGCGTTACTTTCGCCGTCCCCATCCGCTTCCCCGGAAGGAGACGGGCCGATTTCCAGCAAAAAGCTGACCTCCGTCCCCTGCCCTCTCCGGCTTTGAAACGCAAGGGTACTTCCGTGTACCCGGGCAATTCTGTCTGCCAGTGCCAGCCCCAGCCCTGCCCCGTGCTGCTTCCGGCTGCGCGCCTTATCCACCATATAAAAAGCCTCCGTGATACGGGAAAGCACTTCCTCCTCCATACCGCAGCCATCGTCCCTGACCCGGATCCGATACTGCCCCCCGGAAACCGGCGAAGCCCCTTCTCCCACCAGCTCACCTGACAATTCAATCCGGCCGGCTCCCGCCTTGACGGAATTATCCGCCAGATTCATCAGCAGCGTTTTCAGCAGGTCATAATCCACTTTCACATAGGCCGGCTGTGCCTCCATGCGCAGTTCAATCCCGTTTTCCTCCATAAGCGGCGCCAGCCCCTCTGCCGCATCCTGCAGCAGTTCATCCGCCGGCATCTCCACCAGCGGAAATTCCTGCCGCCCCAGAACCGTCAGCTCCAGCAGCTTAAAGGAAAGCGCCTCCAGGCGCATCCCCTCATTCCAGATATTCCAGGATGCCCTGCGAATATCCTCCCTGGAGAGTTCTTTCTGATAAATGGTATCCGCATATCCGATAATGGAGGTGAGGGGCGTCTTCAGCTCATGGGCAAAATTCGCCACAAAGTCTTCCTTTTCCCGGGCTGCCTTGGAAAGCTCCCCGATCTTTTCCTCCACGGCGTCCGCCATCCGGTTGAAGCTTCCCGCAAGTTCCCCGATTTCATCCCTTCCCGATATGGCAAGCCGCTCCTCATAACAGCCCTCCGCCATTCTGCCTGCCGCTTTTGACATCCGCTTCAGCGGAGTGGTCAGAAGCGCCGACAAAACGCCCAGCAACACCATTCCCGCTGCCATGGCGACCAGATAACAACGCACAAAGTACTGCCGCAGAGTCTGCTGCTGCCTTATGGCCTTGCTGACGTCCCACCGTGTGACGAAGGAAAACTTTCCGGTCCCTTCCCGGCTGCCCGGCCATTCCGCCCCGTCTTTCGGCACGATGGAAAAGACGCCCTGATAGTCCTCCGTGACGTTCCATATCACTTCTCTCAATGTAATATCGTCACCGTTCAGCACACTTCCCACCAGCACACAGCCGCCCTCCGGGGTATCCTGAAACCGATACACATGCGCCCCCTCCGACAACTCTTCCAAAAAGGAATCCTCAATCCCTTCTATTTCCGTATAGACCACAGTGCCGTCTTCCGCAAAAAAGGCCACGGGAGAACTGATTTCCTCCGCCAGGCCGGCAAACAGGCTTTTCACGTCATAAACATCCGGGCCGCTCAGCATGGCGGACTGAACCGTAAATTTATCATACTGGAACTGCCTCAGCGCAAACTCCGCTTCCCTTGCCAGGCTGCTTTCCATGGAATAGTGCAGCAGAAAATACCCGGACACGGAAAATGCCAGCCCCAGCACCAACATCCCAAATAAGAAATACTTTGTAAAAAGCCGCATCCTATCCCTCCAGCCTGTAGCCTATCCGGAACACCGTCTTGATCCGCTCCTCCCAGCCCAGCTTTTTGCGCAGCCGCTGGATATGGGCATCCAGCGTCCTGGTCTCTCCGAAAAAAGGCTCTTTCCACACTTTTTCGTATAATTTTTCTCGGTATAGCGCAATATTTTTATTCTGTATCAGCTCCACCAGCAAGTCAAATTCCTTCGCTGTCAGAACCACGGCGCTGCCGCCCTTCAGCACCTGCCGTGAATCCGTAAGAACCGTCACATCCCCCAGTTCCAGCCGTTTTCCGCCCACGCCCATTCTCCGCAGCACGGCCTCCACCCTGGCCAGCAGCTCTCCCACCTGGAAGGGCTTCGCCAGGTAGTCATCCGCCCCCGCTTTCAGCCCCCGTATCCTGTCCTCCACGGTACCCTTTGCCGTCAGGAAGATAACGGGAGTCCCTGTGGGCTTAATATATTCCAGAAGCTCATATCCGTCCACCTCCGGCAGCATAATGTCCAGCAGCACCAGGTCAAATTTTCCCGTTTCCAGATAATCCGCCCCTTCCATGCCGTCATGGGCACAGGTACAGCGATATCCTTCCGCACACAGGTTCATATAGATCAGCTCCGCAATGGACTCATCGTCTTCCACAATCAGAATATCCGCCATAGCCTACGCCTCCCTTCGTTCACATTCCTATTTTTAGTATTATGATGCCGGGTCCAAAAGGTATCTTACCCCTTATCCTTATAATACAGAAATGTTTCCGAATTGTAAATTCCTCTCCCAAAATAAAGAAAAACCCTTGCAAAATCTCCCGAAAAGCGTTTAAATAGGATAGGAATCCAACCGGATACCTGCGGAACGAAAATCAGAAAGAAGGAAAACAGCATATGTCAAACTTTTCAATACCTCAGAATTACGAATCCGGATTAAACCTGTACGATACCCAGGTGGCAATCAAGATGGTCAAGGATTTCTTTCAGAGCCTGCTTGCGGAGCGCCTCCATCTCCTGAGGGTATCCGCCCCTCTCATGGTAGACCCCAAATCCGGCCTGAACGACAATTTAAACGGTGTAGAGCGTCCCGTGGCTTTCGACATCAAATACCAGGACGGCCGTGAGGCGGAAATCGTGCATTCCCTGGCAAAATGGAAACGCTTCGCCCTGAAGAAGTATGGATTTTCCGTCGGAGAAGGGCTTTATACGGATATGAGCGCCATCCGCAGGGATGAGGAGGCGGACAACATCCATTCCATCTATGTGGACCAGTGGGACTGGGAAAAAATCATCCACAGGGATGCCCGCAATCTGGAAACGCTGAAGGACACGGTGCGCACCGTCTACAAGGTACTGCGCAAAACCGAGAAATACATGGCCATCCATTATGACTACATTGAGGAAATACTTCCCCACGACATTTTTTTCGTCACCACCGCCGAGCTGGAGGAAATGTTCCCCAACAATACCCCCAAGGAGCGGGAATATTATATCGCCAAGGCAAAGGGCGCGGTCTGTGTAATGCAGATCGGAGGCGCCCTGGGGAACGGCAAGCCCCATGACGGGCGTGCGCCGGACTATGACGACTGGGCTTTGAACGCGGACATCATCGTCTACTATCCTGTCCTGGACATTGCCCTGGAGCTGTCCAGCATGGGCATCCGGGTGGACAGGGCAGCACTGCTCTCCCAGCTGGAGGCCTCAGGCTGTATGGACCGCGCCGGGCTGCCCTTCCACCAGGCGGTCATCAATGAGGAAGTACCCTACACCATCGGCGGCGGTATCGGCCAGTCCCGCATCTGTATGTTCTTCCTCCGCAAGGCACATATCGGCGAGGTGCAGTGTTCCCTCTGGCCCGATGAAATCATGGAGGAAGCCGCGAAAAAAGGCCTGCAGCTGCTGTAAGCTGCGGGCCTTCGGCCTTACTGGTAAACCCCGAACTTCACATTCCGAAACGTACATTCATACCCCATTTTATCCATAAACGCCATCAGCAGCATCCATTTCGAATCCGCGCCTATCTTCTGCCTTTTTTCCCCGGAAAGCGGGAACAGGGAAATATCCCCCTCACATTCCTCCCTGTATAATGCATAGCTGTCTTCCAGGATAATGACCGGCTTCTCCAGGCCCTTTTCCGTAATCAGCCCCTCCAGCCCGGCCAGTTCCCCCTCCATAGACTCCGAACGGTAGGAAGCCAGGTCACACCAGGCATTGAAGGCCGGCGGCATCTGAAGATAGTAGGACAGCGCCGGAATATACCCGTACGTAATGAGTTCCTTTCCCTCCAGCCCGGCCTCATTGACAAATTCACTCAGCTCCGTCATCCATTGGGCCTTTTCCGGACTCATCTTGATATTTTTCAAAACGGCATTATTTTCCACATAAGCATTGGCATCCTGTATGCCCGTAGCCTCGGCAAAGGCAAACCCCGCGCCGAACCCGCCGAACTGGAACAGGCACAATGCCAGGAATGCCGTCAGAATCCCCTTTGCAGGAAAAGAGGATATCACCAGGCCGCATTTCAGCCTTTTCTCCCCTGCCTTCCGAAGAAACCGCCAGCTCTCCCACAGCGTATAAGGCGCCGCCACAAACAGGTTGTTCATGGCAGGCATTACGCCGTTGTTGCTGCCGATGGGCGTCAGGAGGATAACCAGTGCCACCATGCCGCTGACCAGCTTTTCTTCCCGCGGGCTGTCTCTATGGAAGATACGGATGGCGGCAATCAGCATGGCCAGCATCAGAAACATGGTGCCGGGCCTTATGATGGGATCATAGCTGTAGAATAGGAAAGAACAATACTCCCTTCTATACAGCCAGGCAATCATTGCGACACAAACCGCTGCCCATAAAATCCTTGTCCCCATACGCAGGAATCTCACCGGCTTTTCGGAAATATCCGCGGCAGCGCCTAATTTCCCTGCATTTTCCGGCTTCCCTGCAGCAACGCCCCTGCCGCGCCCTGTCAGCCGTCCCTCCAGCCATCCTGCCGCCGCAAACAGCACCACGCCTCCCAGCAGAATAACCCCCATTCTGGCAGCCCAGTACAGGTGTTCCGCATAGCGCCCCACAATTCCCATAATCATTGCGGTGGGTTTGTAGTCCGCCGCCGTGTCCGTCATGGCAAAGAGTCCGGCAATTCCCTGAAAATAAGCGTCTATCCCATAACGGATATGGATATAGTTCAGCAGCACCGCTACGGTTCCCCCATAACCCAGAAAACACCGTAACGTATGCCTGACTATCCGCTGCCGGAAAGCTGTTCCTGCCTGCTGTCCCCCGGAGTGTTTTCCCCCCCTGGAACGCCCCATGCCCGCCGCCGGCGCCTTCCGCTCCTCCAGCCACAGGATGACATCATACGCCCAGACGGCCAGTATCATCGCCATCTCCGGAAGATTGGAGAACCGCACCAGCACGTTTGCCCCCAGCAGGACGCCCGCACCTGTCAGGAATCCGTTTTTCTCTTTGGTCAATCCCAGGTAGAGCAGGATAAAGGCCCCCAGGAAAAACACATATGTCAGGTAATTGTATAAAAGCGCCGTGGGACACCAGCACAGGCTGATTGCCGCCATCTCTCCCGCAAAAGCGATCCATCCGGGCATTTTCAGCTTCCTGGTACAGAAAAAATAACCCGTCAGGGCCAGGACGCTTACAAAAAGCCCGGTGTACAGGTTCATCCCCCGCAGCGTATCCGCCCCAGGCAGGCCTGTCAGCCAGCTGCCCGCCACATTTGCCAGATAAGTGGAGAACAGCCACATGGGATCCATGTGCTCCGTCCCCATATATTGAAAATTCGCATAATTATATCCGGTATCCCATAAATCCAGTCCCCACCCCATATGGCGGAGCGGATAGAATGAGAGAATCACGATAAACAGATTCTCCAACAGATTGCTTTTCCCCGGCTGCCTGTACTGCTTCCGTTCTCTTTCCATATCCTGTACTCCCTGTGTCTCCCGGTACGCATACCCATCAATGGCTGCCCTTTCAGCTTCCCGCCATGCCCTGTCCGTCCTCTGCCCTGAACACCGCATCTGCCCGCTCTATCTTTGCGGCCAGCCTGCGGTATCCCCCTGTCCGCATCAGCACACGGTGTATCACACCAAACACCCGTTCCCGCAGGATATCCGCCAGCACACCGCAGGCAAACACGGCCGCTGCCGCCGCAAGCGTGTATCCAAAAAGCATAAACACCGGGCCGGCGCCTCCCTCCGCCATTGCCTCCGCGACCCTGTCCGCGCCCAACCAGTTCTGCCAGCTATAGCGCAGGCCAAGGTTTTCATGGAGCAGGTATACCCCCAGGGTATAAGGGGCGATAAACCGAATTATATTGGACGCTTTACCATTTAGTTTCATTCTGTAAAATATAAAAAACAGTCCCGCCGCCGCCGCAAACGGCAGAATATGATTGTATTCCAGGCCAAACCCTATCATCGTCCCCAGGCTGCCTGTGCGGAGGTAAATCAGGCGCAGGAGAATGGTTGTCGCGAAAATCAGCAGGCAGCCTCCCCCGTACAATACCGGTCCCAGCCATCTTTTCCCGAGAAGGGCGCCCCCGAACCGCCGCACATAGGCCGCCGTCAGAAAGACGCACAGATACCACAGGCAGTCATACCCCTGCCCATCCATTTCAAACCGTACCGGCAGGACGCTTTTCACAATGCAGAAGGCCAGCAGCAAAAGCAGCAGCGCCGTCTGCATCTGCCGTTTCCCCATCTTTCCCACCGCCAATCCCACAAAGGGAAGCAGCAGGTACAGGAAAATATATGCCGTCATAAACCAGTAGTGTCCCATGGAAACCGGAAACAGCAGGGTAAGCAGAAAATGGGTATCCGCTTCCGTGCCGGCCATCACGCCGGTAAGCGCGCCCAGCAAGCCGATTCCCACGGAATATACCCAGACCTGCAGCCAGAGCCTGAGCAGGCGGCTGGGCTTAAAGGAAGCGGTGCATAGAAAGAAGCCGCTGATAAACATATATACATTGACGGCCACAATACAGAAGCATTCCAGAAACCATGCCCCATACTGCGCCCCTGTCAGGTTTGCTGCCGCCAGGTCCGCCAGCAGGTTCCCCTTTCCCAGATAATGCAGCACTGCCACCATCATCATGGCTGTGCATCGCAGCAGATCCAGATTTGCCATCCGCTCCTGATTTTCGTTGCCTGTAGTTGAAATTGCATTTTCCCGCGGCATTTCCGGTTCCTCCTGTCTGACATTTTACGGTGCTTCGCCTTTCCCGTTCTCCTGACCCGGAATCACCCATAAGGCTTCCGTGCCTGTGCGTTTTTTACTTCGGCGATACCACAGGATGCAGAATACCGCCTGCCCCCTACATCATTATATAGAAATACACCGGAATATGCAAGGATACTTCTCAGATACGGAAGGGAATTTTTCGCAGGACAGCGCCGTACGCCAAAACACAGGGCCGGAACCAGACGTCCGCCCCTGCGCTTTCCATTAATTTCCGGATATTTTGATACTGCCGCTTCCGGTATTCGCCCTTATCTTGCAGGCGCTGTTCCCGTAGGCATAAGTCCCGTTCCTGACCTTCTGGCTCTCCTGTCCTTCCCATTCGATGTGTATGCTGCCGGAGCCGCTCTGCACCGCAGCCTCCATGCCTTTCGCCCCTTCCAGCTCCAGCCTGATGCTGCCGCTTCCGGCGGACAGTTCAGCCCGCTCCGTGGCGCCCACGGCCCTTGCCCTGATGCTGCCGCTTCCGGTGGACAGATGATAGTCGGCTGCCGCAGAATCCACCTTGATATTTCCGCTTCCGGTACCGCATTTTAAATCCCGCCCCTTGATCATTTCCGCCTTCACATTACCGCTGCCTGCCTCAAAGCTTCCGGAGATAAATTCCGTATGGCTTACTTTAATATTGCCGCTTCCGCAGTGGGCTTTCATCCTGTCTGCCACCATCTCGTCCAGAACTACGTTGCCGCTTCCGCTGATGCCTTCGAAGGCTTCCAGTTCCAGCCTGGAGACATTGATATTGCCGCTTCCGACTTTCACCGTCAGCCTCGGCACTCCCTTCGGTATTCTGACCGTCAATGTAATGTTCTGCCCGTCGCCGCCGAAGCCGCCTATGTTCCCGTAGGAGATAATGGTACGGCCAAACAAGGTCACCTTCACCAGCTTTTCACCGCCGTCTCCCTCATCCCTGCCGCCTTTCCTGCGCTTTACCCCCGCATAAAAGATGCCGTCTTCTTCATGCTGGAAAAACTCGTAATTCAGCTGGTTGCTTATTCCTTTTGCCTCGTAGTCCACATGGATTTTGTCGTCCTCGGAGCGGTTCACAATGACATTCGCCACCTTGCCGTCCAGTACGATTCCCTTATAGTACGCCGAATAGGAAAAGCTTTTCTTCAGATCCGTATTCCTCACATCCTGCCCGGCTTCCACATCCTTTTCCCGGTCCGGTTCCTTTCCCGCATCCAGCTGCGTAAATCCTTCGGGAAGGTCCTCCTCGGAAAGCTCCCTGATCATCTCTTCGATATTGCCCAGCTCTTCAATAATTTCCTCTTCCGACCTTCCCTCGCTCTCTCCCTCCACAAAATGCTGCCTGTAGTCCTCCAGGATCTCTTCCTGCAGTTCCTTTCCAAACTTCTCCAGCTTCTCCTGAAGCTTCGTCATATATTCCAGCTTCGTCATGGTCTCATCCCTCCTGTTCCCGAATCAACTGGTTAACCGCGTCGGTAAATGCCTTCCATTCCTGTTTTACGGATGCCTGGTACTCCCTGCCCTTGTCCGTCAGCTTGTAATATTTTCTCGCCGGACCCGATTCGGACTCCACCAGATATGTGGTCACGTAATCGTCTTCCTTCAGCTTCCTCAAAATGGGATACAATGTGCCGCCGGCAATAGACATTTTACCGGATATCCTCTCTGTCAGTTCATATCCGTATTTGTCTCCCCGCACAAGCTGGGACAGCACGCAGAGTTCCAGTGCCCCCTTCTTAAACTGTGTATTCATGTATGGCCTCCTTCCTTTCCGCCCGGGAATCTCCCAAAATGCACCCTCCTGCCGCGGAAACCCGATTGTCCGCCGCTCTGGAACATACCTTTTGATCCCCTGTACTTCGTATTGACTGGTTTATTGTATCACGCACTATTATATATTGCAATATACTATTCAAAAATAAATAT
>OFFK01000757.1_pt1 | contig 26244 bp, 22 predicted proteins | sample 1521361 | NCBI WGS metagenome assembly OFFK01 (sample SAMEA3504096, study PRJEB24116) | mouse gut metagenome | biome: mouse gut; feature: mouse-associated habitat; material: faeces | place: Denmark | collected 2011 | reverse complement strand
AAGGCACCGCTCAATCCTCCTACATAGGAGGAGGCCATCACACCGCCCTTTTTCACCTGGTCATTGAGCATGGCCAGGGCCGCCGTAGTCCCCGGCGCGCCGACCCTCTCCAGGCCGATCTCTTCCAGGATCTCCGCCACGCTGTCCCCGATGGCCGGGGTGGGCGCCAGGGACAGGTCCACGATGCCGAAGGGCACCTGCAGCATGGCCGATGCCTCCTGGGCTACCAGCTGGCCCACCCGGGTGACCTTGAAGGCGGTCTTCTTGATGGTCTCGCAGAGCACCTCGAAGTTCTCTCCGCGCACCTTCTCCAGGGCGGTCTTCACCACGCCGGGGCCGCTGACCCCTACATTGATGACCTTATCCGCCTCCGTGACGCCGTGGAAGGCTCCCGCCATGAAGGGATTGTCGTCCGGCGCGTTGCAGAATACCACCAGCTTGGCGCAGCCCAGGGAATCCGCCTCTCTGGTAAGCTCCGCGGTGGATCTGACGATCTCTCCCATGAGCTTTACCGCGTCCATGTTGATGCCCGTCCTGGTGGAGCCCAGGTTCACGGACGCGCACACCCGCTCTGTGGCCGCCAGGGCCTGGGGGATGGAACGGAGCAGCAGCTCGTCCGCAGCCGTCATCCCCTTGCTCACCAGAGCGGAATAGCCGCCGATGAAGTTCACGCCCACCTCTTTCGCCACCCCGTCCAGGGTCTCCGCCACCGAGGCGAAATCCTCCGGGGACTTGCAGGCCGCTCCTCCTATCAGGGCAACGGGCGTGACGGATATGCGTTTATTTACAATCGGTATGCCGAATTCCCTGGAGATTTCCTCCCCGGTCCGCACCAGGTCTTTGGCAGCGTCATATATTTTTTCGTAGATATTGTCCTTCAGTTTCCGCAAATCGGAATCGATGCAGTCCAACAGGCTGATGCCCAGCGTGATCGTGCGCACGTCCAGATTCTCTTCCGTGATCATCTTGTTGGTTTCTGCCACTTCATAAATATTGATCATACATAACCTCCCTGCCGGCATCGGCTATCTCCGCCCGGACAATGCGCCGCCTGCGGGACATCCCCCGGCGCCCGCGATCCTCCGAAAGCCGATCCGGCCACTGCGCCGTCCCGGCAGGATCAGATCCTGTGCATCTTGTCAAAAATCTCCTCTTTCTGGCACTTGATCTGCACCCCGGTCTCCTCGCCCAGCGACGTCATCTCCTCCGCCATATCCCCGAAGGGCTTTTGGGTGGTGCTGGTGTCCACGATCATCATCATGTTGAAATATCCCTGCACGATGGTCTGGGAGATGTCCAGGATGTTGATGCCGTTCTCCGCCAGATAGGTGCAGACCTTTGCGATGATGCCTATGGTATCCTTTCCCACTACCGTGATAATCGTCCTTTTCATAATTAGATTCCTCCATTCCTTCTCACACTACCACCGCCGGCGTCACCTCGCTGCGCCTTGCCACCCGGATATCGAAATCCCCCGCCTTATAGGGATTGTCCCCCATGTTAATCTCCATCCGCACGGACTCGAAGGCCAGCTCCGGCAGGTTGTTCTCCTTGCTCAGATGCCCCAGCAGCACTGCCTTCAATCCGTCGTGGAGGATGCGGCACAGCAGCCTGCCCGTGTTCTCGTTGGACAGATGCCCCCTCTCCCCCAGAATCCGCTGCTTCAGATAGTAGGGATAAGGCCCCACCTGGAGCATGTTCACGTCATGGTTGGCCTCCAGCAGCAGCGCGTCCATGCCCTTGAGGCATTCCACCGTATAGTCATTGTACACCCCAAGGTCCGTACAGACCGCCACACGCCTGTTTCCATAGGAGATCCGATATCCCACGGGCTGGGCGGCGTCATGGGAGATCCGCATGGGATTGATGGTCAGATCCTTGATGGTGAACTTCGTGTCCTCCTTCACCTCATGGAACAGGCCGTGATCCACGCTTCCCAGGCCCTTGCAGTCCTTCATGGCCGCTATGGTGCCTGCCGTGGCGTAGATGGGTATCTCATACTTCCTCGCCATGATCCCCAGCCCCTGTATATGGTCGGCATGTTCATGGGTTATCAATATTCCGTCAATATCGTTTCCCGAGAGCGCCAGCTCCTTCAGGCCCGCCTCGGTCTTTTTGCCGCTTATCCCTACGTCCACAAGCAGATGGGCGGCCTCGGACCCCACATAGATGCAGTTCCCGCTGCTGCCGCTTGCAATGCTGCACAATCTCATTTCCCTGATTCCATCCTTTTTTGAGCTTCCGCAGGCCGTCGCCCCCTGTCATGGGCATATGGGGAAAGCGCCTCCGCACATAGGCCGGGCCCCAGGCCTGCGGCAGTCCTTATTTTTTTCCTTATGTATCTGCCATGAACGGCATGCCGTCCCGGCACCCGCCTTCTATTCCCTGCATTTCAGGCCGGACAGCCGCCGGTCGATCTGTCTGCAGCTCTCCGCCAGCTCTCCGCTGTTGTCTATGACGAAATCGCAGCTTTCCCGGAACTGGGCTTCCCCCAGCTGGCTTGACATGATCCGGGCGATTTTTTCCTCGCTGTAGCCTCTGGAAGCCTTCAGCCGCTGCCGCCGGACTGCCTCGTCCGCATAAATATACCACATCTCGTCCACCAGCGCAAGATATCCGCCCTCAATCAGCAGCGCGGCCTCCACGAAGAAGAAATCCACCTGCCCCGCCACCCTGGCTCTTTCCAGCCGCTCCAGCAAAAACGCCTTCACCGCCGGGTGGATGATGCCGTTCACCTGCTCTAAAAGGGAGGGATCCGCGAAAATCCTGTCTGCCATCAGCCCCTTGTCTATCAGGCCGTCCCGTCCCGCCACATCCTGTCCCAGCAGGGAGAGCAATGCCTGGTAAGCTTTCGTGCCCGGCTGCTTCACCAGATGCGCCACCTGGTCTGCCAGATAGATCTCGCAGCTGTAATGCTTCCGGATATAATCCAGTATCTCGGATTTCCCGGCCCCAACGCCGCCCGTAATCCCTATGAAGCGCATCTTCGCCCTCCTGTCCTCCGCGGCTTTCCGCTCTCCCGGCGCATCCTGTCCCCTCCGTTCCCGGCCTCTGCCGCTCTATCCTGCCAGGTCTGCGCTTGCCGCGGTCTCCGAGCCCGGTCGCGGACGGCATTTCCTATCAGCCATCCGAAATCGCGTTCTCCTTGGGCCGAAAAATCGTTTTCCCTTCCCGCCCCGGCCCCCTTCGACTCACTGTGTTGCCGCTGCCGCCATGCCCCTTCGGCACACGGCAGTTTTCCCGTCATTTCGCCTCGTACCAGTTGTCCCCGGTGTGGAGATCCACCTCCAGGGCCACGTCCAGCTCTGCCGCTCCCTGCATGTTCTCCAGGAGGATCTGCCTTACCTGCTCCTCTTCCTCCCGGTAGGTCTCTATGACAAGCTCGTCGTGCACCTGCAGGATGAGCCTGGATTTCAGCCCGCTGTCCCGCAGGGCCTGCCACACCCGTATCATGGCGATCTTGATGATGTCCGCCGCCGTGCCCTGTATGGGAGAATTCATGGCCACCCGCTCCCCGAAGGAGCGCTGCATGAAATTAGAGGAGGAAAGCTCCGGCACAGGCCTTCTCCTGCCGAACATGGTGGTGATATAGCCCTTCTCCTTCGCCCCGGCCACCAGCCCGTCCAGGAAGGCCTTCACCCCCGGATAGGTGGCGAAATACTGCTCGATGTAGTCCGCCGCCTCCTTCTTGCTGATACTCAGATCCTGGCTCAGGCCGAAGGAGCTGATGCCGTAGACGATGCCGAAATTCACGGCCTTGGCGTTGCGCCGCTGGAGATCCGTGACCTCCTCGAAGGGCGTGTGGAACACCTTCGCCGCCGTGATCCGGTGGATGTCCTGATCCATGTGGTAGGCCTCGATCAGCTGTTCGTCCCCGGACATATGGGCCAGCACACGCAGCTCTATCTGGGAATAGTCAGCATCCATGAACTCGCAGCCCTCCCTGGGCACGAACACCTTGCGGATGCGCCTGCCCAGCTCCATGCGCATGGGGATGTTCTGGAGGTTGGGCTCCGTGGAGCTGATGCGGCCCGTGGCCGTGATGGTCTGGTTGAAGCTGGTGTGGATCCTCCTGTCCTCCCCGATGTAGACGGCCAGCCCGTCCGCATAGGTGGACTTCAGCTTGGTAAGCTGGCGGTATTCCAGGATGTCCTTGACGATGGGGGCCTCCTCCGAAAGCTTCTCCAGCACGTCCGCCGCCGTGGAATACCCTGTCTTGGTCTTCTTGCCCCCGGGGAGCTTCATGGTATCGAAGAGCACCTCCCCCAGCTGCTTGGGGGAATTGATGTTGAACGCCACCCCCGCCTGGGCATGGATGGACCTCTCCAGCTCCTCTATCCGCGCCACCAGGGCGTCGCCGTAGGCCTTCAGCTCCTCCCTGCGCACCTCCACGCCTTCCCGCTCCATATCGTACAGCACCAAAGACAGGGGCATCTCCATCTCCCGCATGAGCCAGTCCATGCCGGTCTCCGTCAGCTTCTTCTCCAGCACGTCCGCCGCTTTCCGGGCCACATAAGCCCCGTAGCAGCAGTATTCCATGAATCTGTCCGGTGCCTCCCGGACAGCCTCCCCGGCCTTCTGCTTGCCGAAGCGCTCCGCCCAGCCCGGAATCTGCAACCCCAGATGCTCTGCCGCAATGGTCTCCGGCGCGTGATCGTTCTTCAGAGGATTCAACAGATAGGCCCCAATCAGAATATCGAAATACCGTTCGGTCGTATCCTGTTCCAGGTATGGATACAGTCTCTTGATATCGAAAGACGCGATCCGCGCCCTGGCGGAAAGTGCCCGCAGGCCCTCTGCACAGGCGGCCTCCTCCCCCTCCCTTCCCCGATTCTGACCGGGCTCCTCGAACAGGGAGAGCTGCACATTCTCTTCCCGGGGCAGCACATAGAGGAAGGTCTCTTCCTGCGCGGATACAGCCGCTGCCACCGGGCAATCTCCTTCCATGGCCAGAAATAAGCCCACCCGCTGGCTGTCCTTTATCTTCTTAAGCCTCCCGAGGAAGTCCTCCAGGCTCTCCAGCCTCCGGAAGGTGGCGGCGATGTCCTCATTGGCATCCGCCTGATCCTGCCGGAAGCGGCTGAGCATGTTGCGGAATTCCAGCTCCTTGAACAGGTCGTAGGCCTCCTTTGTATAGAAGCCCTCCGCTTTGGAGGCCTCATAGTCCATGGACACGTCGCTGTCGGTCCGAATCGTGACCAGGACCTTGCTCAGGTCTGCCAGCTCCCGGTTCGCGATCAGGGACTCCCGGATGCTCTTTTTGGAGATCTCCTCCACATGGGCATAAATCTCCTCCATGGAGCCGTACTGCACCATCAGCTCCGTGGCGGTCTTCTGCCCCACCTTGGGCACTCCGGGCACATTGTCGGAGCTGTCGCCCATGAGGGCCTTCAAATCGATGAACTGGTGCGGGGTCACCTGGAAGGCCTTGACTACATCCTCCGGATAATAGTCCTCCACCTCGGTCCTCCCCATCTTCGTCTTCGGAATCCTGATCTTGATATGCTCGTCCGCGACCTGCAGCAAATCCCTGTCGCCGGACACCAGGGATACCTCCATCCCCTGGGCCTGGGCCTTCTTGGCCAGCGTCCCCAGGATGTCGTCCGCCTCCAGCCCTGCCTGCTCCACGATGGTCACCTGCATGGCCCGCAGCACGTCCTTCAGCACGGGCACCTGCTCCCGCAGCTCCTCCGGCATGGGCTTCCTGGTGCCTTTGTATGCCTCGTACATCTCATGGCGGAAGGTGGGCGCATGCACGTCAAAGGCCACCGCCAGGAAATCCGGCTTCTCCTCCTCCAGAATCCTGAACATGATGTTCAGAAAGCCGTACACCGCATTGGTGTGCAGGCCTTTGGCATTGGTCAGATCCGGCACGCCGTAAAAGGCCCTGTGCAAAATGCTGTGTCCGTCTATCAGTACTAGCTTCCTGTCTTTTACCATGGTTCCACCGCCTTTGACAAAATGATGTTTATGACATTGATAGCATAGTCAGAGCAAAATCCAAACGAATATCCACACAAGAAATCCGGATGCCACGATTTCCAGGGCAGAGCCGATATAGAGGAACGCGGAATTGTAGCTGATTTTCCGCCTGGTTTCCTCCAGGCGCTGCCCCAGCTCGCTCTGCAGGTCGAAAGCATTGCCGTCCTCCAGGCGCTGCATGCCCTCCGCCACCAAAAACTGGATGGAAAGCTCCTCCCTGCACTCCCCGCACCGCTCCCAGTGCTCATAGAAGCGCTTCAGGGTGGGGAAGTCCAGCTTCCTCCCGATGAATCCTGGAATCAGCTTCTCGAATTCTTTGCACTCCGTATCCTCTTTCCTCTCCCACGGTGCCACTTCTCCCACCCCCTCGCTTCCGCGGCCTGGCGAATCTGTCCTTGCTTTCAGCCAAAATCTACCGGCCACTCCCGGCTCCCCGCATAGCTTACCCGGGCATATCAGGCCGCTTTTCTGTACGCCTCCCCGTCTCCTGCCGATTCGCTCAGACCCCCAGCGCCTGGGCGATGTCAGCAGTCAACAACCCCGCTGCAAGCGACGGGGCATCAAGCTTGCAACACTGCAGAGCAGAAAGTGTCCAAAGGACACTTTGGTTCAGGCCTCCAGCGCCTGGGCGATATCCGCGATCAAATCTTCCTTGTCCTCGATACCGCAGCTGATGCGGATCAGCTCCGCAGGCACGCCCGCCTCCCTCAGCTGCTCGTCCGTCATCTGGCGGTGGGTGCTGGAGGCCGGATTCAGGCAGCAGGTGCGGGCATCCGCCACATGGGTCTCTATGGCCGCGATTTTCAGGTTCTTCATGAAGCTGCTGGCCGCCTCCCTGCCGCCCTTCAGGCCGAAGGAGACTACGCCGCAGCTGCCCTTCGGCAGGTATTTCTGCGCCAGGGGATAGTATTTGTCTCCCGGCAGGCCGCAGTAGTTCACATAGGCTACCTTCGGATGCGCAGAGAGGAATTCCGCCACCGCCTGGCCGTTCTCACAGTGCCGCTGCATGCGCACATGGAGGCTCTCCAGCCCCAGGTTCAGGATAAAGGCGTTCTGGGGGCTCTGGATGGAGCCGAGATCCCGCATGAGCTGGGCGGTGCATTTGGTGATGAAGGCCCCCTCCTTCCCGAACTTCTCCGCGTAGGTGATGCCGTGGTAGCTGTCGTCCGGGGTGCACAGGCCGGGATATTTGTCCGCGTGGGCCATCCAGTCGAACCTGCCGCTGTCCACGATGGCTCCGCCCACCGCCGCGCCGTGGCCGTCCATGTACTTGGTGGTGGAATGGGTCACGATGTCCGCCCCCCACTCGAAGGGACGGCAGTTGACAGGGGTGGCGAAGGTATTGTCGATAATCAGGGGAACGCCGTGGGCATGGGCGCATCCCGCAAACTTCTCGATGTCCAGCACGGTGAGGGCAGGATTGGCGATGGTCTCGCCGAACACTGCCTTAGTATTGTCCTGAAAAGCCGCGTTCAATTCCTCCTCCGTGGCATCCGGGCTCACGAAGGTCACGTCTATGCCCATCCTTTTCATGGTGACGGAGATCAGGTTGAAGGTCCCGCCATAGATGGTGCTGGAGGAGACGATGTGGTCGCCGCAGCTGCATATATTGAAAAGCGCATAGAAATTAGCGGCCTGTCCGCTGCTGGTCAGCATTGCCGCGGTGCCGCCCTCCAGCTGAGCGATTTTGGCCGCCACATAGTCGTTGGTGGGGTTCTGGAGCCTGGTGTAGAAATAGCCGCTGGCCTCTAAGTCAAAAAGCTTCCCCATCTCCTCGCTGGTGTCGTATTTGAAGGTAGTGCTCTGGACGATTGGGACTTGGCGGGGTTCCCCGTTTCCCGGCGTGTAGCCGCCCTGTACGCATATGCTGTCGATTTTCATGCTGTTCTCCTCCTGATATATGTTGTCTTTCCTTATCGGCAAACTATTCTATCCTTATTGGCAGACTTTCCCCATTGGCAGAGCCTGTCTCCGGTATGCTTAAGGTGTCAGACGGTTCGGTCCCCGGAACAGGAACATGGCATCCTTTATGGTCAGGCCCATGAGCAGCATGGTCAGCCTGTCCACGCCGATTCCAAAGCCGCCGTGGGGAGGGCATCCGTAACGGAAGAATTCCAGATAGAATTTCACGTCCTCCGCCAGGCCTTTTTCCTCCGCCTGCTTTTTCAGCACTTCCCAGCGGTGCTCCCGCTGGGCCCCGGTGGTAATCTCCACGCCCCGCCACACAAGATCGTACCCCTGGGGCACCCCGTTCTCGTCCCTCATATGATAGAATGCCCGTTTCTGGGCGCTGTAATCCGTGACGAACAGGAACTCATGGCCGTAATGCTTCTTCACCCATTCGAAGCTCAGCCGCTCCGCGTCCGTGGTAAGGTCGCCCTTCTCGGACTCCTCCACCGTATATCCGAACTCCTGTTCCAGCCCCCGGTACAGCTCCTTCAGGGTGACCACGGGGAAGGGCGTGTCGGGCACGATGACTTCCATGCCGAACAGCTCTTTTATCTGTTCTCCGTGTCTTTCCTGGACTGCCTCCAAGCCTGCCCGCAGGAGGTTCTCCTCCATCCTCATCACATCGCGGAAGGAATCGATATAGCTGAATTCCAGGTCGAAGCCCGTGAACTCCGTGGTATGCTTGCTGGTGAAGGACTTCTCCGCCCGGAACACCGGCCCTACCTCAAAGATGCGCTCGAAGCCGCTGGCCATGGCCATCTGCTTGTAGAACTGCGGGCTCTGGGCCAGATAGGCCTTTCTGTCGAAATATTCCACCTGGAACACGTCCGCACCGCTCTCGCTGGCCGCTCCGATCAGCTTGGGGGTGTGGATTTCGATGAAGTTCTCTTTTAAAAGGTACTGCCGCATGGCGTTCACCAAAGTCGTCTGTACCTGGAACATCAATTGATTTTCCTCTGTCCGCAGGTCAATCCAGCGGTAGTCGATGCGCTGGTCGATGCTGGAGCGCTCTACAGCCTTTTTCTTTTTGGAGGCGGGAATCTCCTTTCTGGCAATGGGCAGGGCCTCTGCCACGCTCTCCACGGAAATCTCCTTCGGAATGATTTCGATGCCGCCCAGCTTCACGTACTCGTTCTCCGCCACCTGGCCGATTACCGTCAGGACGGAATCGTTGGTCACTGCCTCCAGTTGCTCCGCCAGTTCGGGCGCCTTTTCCTTCTCCAGGGTAATCTGCACCTTTCCGGTGATGTCCTTTAAGACGATAAACAGCATGGACTTGCTGTTACGGATATTGTCCGCGAATCCCTGCAGCTTCACCTCCGTGCCGATTTTCCCGGCTATGTCCTTTATATAGACCCTCTCGCTCATCTTCTGCCTCCGTTTCTGATAACCGCTCCTGTCTGCCATACCCCCTGGCTCTTCGCACCGGGCCAGTCATCCTTTCCGCCGCAGCAGTTCAGACAGGCCGCTTCCCCTCTCCTTACTCCTGGGACACCATCTCCCTGTAGAATTCCGTATAGTCGGACCGCTTCTCCTTGGTGAACTGGATGGCGGCTCTGGGATGCTGGTTCAGAAGGCCTGTCATCAGATACTGCAGGTCGTAGCCCCAGACCACGCCCTCTTCCCTCAGCTGCGTCATATATTTATCCACGAACTGGATGGCGGGATAGATATTGTACTTGGGATTGCGCAGGAACCCCAATAACAGCTCCATGGCGCAGTTCCCCGCCCCTCGGCCCATGGAGGCGTAAGTGGCGTCTAACCAGTCCACGCCGTCCCCTACCGCTTCGATGGTATTGGCGAAGGCAAGCTGCTGGTTGTTGTGGGCGTGGATTCCCACCTTCTTGCCGTATTTGGCCGCCACTTCCGTATACATGTCCGCGAAGCGCGCGATCTGCTCCGGGTACATGGCGCCGTAGCTGTCCACGATGTAGAGCACGTCCACCGGGGACTGCCCCAGAATCTCCAGGGCGGCCCGCAGCTCCCCCTCCAGGGAATGGGAGATGGCCATGATGTTGCAGCAGACCTCGTAGCCCTTGCTCTTGGCATCCTCAATCAGGTCCACCGCCCCCGGGATGGTGTTCACATAGGTGGCCACCCGGATCATGTCGATAGGGCTGTCCGCCCGGTCGATGATGTCCGATTTCTCGCATCTGCCCACGTCCGCCATCACCGAAACCTTCAAGTCCGTGGCGTTCTCTCCCACGATCTTCCGGATGTCCTCGTCCCTGCTGAATTTCCACTTGCCGAACTTGTCCACGTCGAACATCTCCGTGGAGGCCTTATAGCCGAACTCCATATAGTCCACCCCCGCCCGGAGGTTCGCCAGGTACAGCGCCTTCACGAACTCATCGGTGAAGTAGAAATTATTTACCAGCCCGCCGTCCCGCAGGGTGGCGTCCACCACCTTGACGTCCGGGCGGTATGCTATTAGATTCGATATCTCTTTCATGCTGTTTTGCTCCTTTTCTCCGGGTATGCTGCGCCTTTGTCGTCCGTTTCGTTTTTCCACGTGCGCAGCATCATTTTTTCGATTATCTTTTCGATGGATTCACTCTATCCGATCAGCCGTTCATCCAGTTCCGCAGCGGATTGATCTCCTTCGCCTGTTTCAGGATATCCTTCCTGTTCGCCCTCATATAGGCCTCCAGCTTCTGGACTTCCGTCTCGGAGAAGCCCTCCGACTTCACTATGATTCCATCCGGCAGAATGCCTTCGGCATAGTCCATGGAACGCTCTTCTTCCATTCCGCGCAGGAAAGAAACCCTGACGATTTTCCGTCCCTCCTTCTCCACTACGCAGGAAACCAGCATTTTTACTTCATCCATTCTATCTCCCTGTCCATGCTTTAACTATTGAATCGTAGTCCGGAAATCTTCATAGATTCCGGATGGTATCTCCTCCCCAAAGGAATACTCCTCTCCCATGTCATGCTGGAAGTTGTAGACAGTGACCCGGTTCTTTTCCGGATCCACTATCCAGTATTCCCTGACCCCTGCGGTGCGGTACTTGAACAATTTGTGGAAATAATCCCTCTGGCGGCTGCTGGGAGACACGATTTCGACCACCCAGTCCGGCGCGCCCTGGCAGCCTTTTTCTGTAATCTTGTCCCTGTCGCATATCACTGAGATATCCGGCTCTACATAATTCCTGTCGTCCTCGTACAGGAAAACCGCAAACGGGGCTGGAAACACTTCGCATTCGCCGCCCTTCCCGCGGATATACAGATTGATCTCCGTGTTCAAAAAGTTCAGAAGCCTTTGATGCCTGGCAGTCGGCGGCGCCGTATAATAAATTCGCCCGTCCAGCAGTTCCGCCCTTTCGCCATCCGGCAGGGCATAGATATCCTCAACCGTATACAGCTCCCCTTTCCACAATGCTTCCATATATTCCCCCCAGACAGCTTCCACTGTGGCCTGCTTATAAAAAAGGCCTTACAAATCCGGAGATTTTGTAAGGTCTTGCCTGCCGGCAGCGGGACTTGAACCCGCACGTGGTTGCCCACAACAGATTTTGAGTCTGCCTCGTCTGCCATTCCGACACGCCGGCATCTATGCCATGAAGTCTGGTGAACACCTCACAACACGTCAATTTTATCACAGAAAGTGCCGCTTGACAAGCAATAATTTGGCATTTCTTTCTTTCGCACTATTCGCTGCGTTCCTCTGAATTATCAGAAAATTTTCGCGATAACGCTATAAAACATGGTATCACACATACCGCATCTCAATCCGGATATCGTTCCCCTTCACCGCCACATCCGCCATGCTCCCCACCACCAAGGGCATCATGGGCGGCAGATGGCCCAGGTCCACATCCATGACCACCGGCACATTCTTCCGTCCGGCCACCTCCAGCACCGCGACGCAGGCATCCAGCCCCATCATAGACTCCCCGTTTTCGGGCCTGCCAATCAGGAATCCTTTCACATGCTCAAACCATCCAGATTCCTCCAGCTGCCATAAGCCACGGCGGATGGCGAACACATTCAGCTCACAGGCCTCCAGGAACCAGATGATGCCGTCCTCCCGGTATCTCTCCGCGAATTCCCTGGTCCTGTCGAAACGGGTGCCCGGCAGGTTCACCAGGCAGTCCAGGCAGCCTCCCAGGAGCCTGCCCTGAAATGCCACCTCACCGCAGACAGGCTCCCGCCCCACATATGTGCGGATTGCCAGAGGTTCGGTAAGATTGTAGGGAGCCAGCGGATTCTCCGGGTTCTTCAGGGACTCCTTCTCCCACTGCCCGTAGCCCCGCACTACCGCGTCATGCGGCTCCTCCGACCGACTGCAATCCCCGCTGGCCGCTGTGGGTTCGCCGCCCTTCCGGCCCGCTTCTCCTCCGGCCGCCGACATATGTGCTTCCGCAGCCGTCTTTCCCATTGTCCCTCGCATCCAGGCACCGCTTTTCCCGGCAAGTATCCCGAACGCATCCCACAATGCCTCATGCCAGGGCTCCATGCCAAAGGAGGACGCACAGGGCCCATACACGGAAGCCGTGTCCGCCAGGGTGGCCAGCAGATAGGTCAGGTTCGTATTGTCGGAATACCCCATGAACCACTTAGACTCTGCTTGGGCAAGCCTCTCGAAATCCACATAGGGCAGAATCTCGCACATCAGCTCTCCTCCACCGCAGGAAATCAGGCAGTCCGGCTTTTCGGAAAGGAACATCTCCATCACTTCCCTGCCGCAATTCTCCGGCGTGCTGCTGATGCCGATGCCCTCCCCCAGGTAGCAGTTCGGCCCGAGAACCGTGTGATATCCCATTTCCCGCCACTTTTCCAGGGCATGGTCAAAAGCTGTCCGATAGGGCTCGATATTGCAGCCGAAGGACGGTGCCAGAAAACCGATCGTGCCTCCCTTTGGCAAATGTTTCGGATATCTCATACAACTCCCTCCCGGCCTCTGAAAGCCCCAATCTGCGGTCTGCCTTGCTGCAGCCCCGCCCTGTCCTACGCTACAGGCCCTGAAACTCTTCCGTCATGCCCTCTCACAGCCGTGACCGCCTGCCCGTCACAGCCTCCTGTCACTCCGGAAACATCCTGTCAAATATCTCAAATCCGTCAAACGTGGCAAAATAATCCTTCGGCGTCTCCGCCCGGCGGATCAGCTCCACGCTGCCGTCCTCTTTCAGCAGCAGCTCCGCGGATTTCAGCTTCCCGTTATAATTGTAGCCCATGGAAAATCCATGTGCCCCGGTGTCGTGGATAGCCATATAGTCCCCGATCTCCACCTTTGGCAGCGCCCGGTCGATGGCGAATTTGTCATTGTTCTCGCACAGCGATCCCACCACGTCATAGGTATGGTCGCAGGGCGCGTCCTCCTTGCCCAGCACCGTGATATGGTGGTACGCGCCGTACATGGCAGGCCGCATCAGATTTACCGCGCAGGCGTCAACCCCTACATATTCCTTGTGGATATGCTTCTCGTGGATTACCTTCGTCACCAGATGCCCGAAGGGCCCGGTCATGTACCGGCCAAGCTCGGTGTAGATGGCCACGTCCCCCATCCCCGCCGGGGTCAGGATCTCCTCATAGGCCTTCCGCACGCCCTCCCCGATGACACGGATGTCATTGGGCTCCTGATCCGGGCGATAGGGAATCCCAATGCCCCCGGACAGGTTGACGAAAGCGATCTCCGCCCCCGTCTCCCGCTGCAGCTCCACGGCCAGCTCGAAAAGCTGCCTGGCCAGTTCCGGATAATATTCGTTGGAGACCGTATTGCTGGCCAGGAACGCGTGGATGCCGAAGCGCTCCACGCCCCTCTCCTTCAGGATGCGGAAGCCCTCAAACATCTGCTCTTTTGTAAATCCGTACTTGGCATCCCCCGGATTGTCCATGATGTCCGTTCCCATGGCGAAATATCCGCCGGGATTGAACCGGCAGCTTAAGGTCTTCGGCAGATACCCCAAAGTCTTCTCCAGGAAGTCTATGTGCGTGATATCGTCTAAATTGATGGTTGCCCCCAGCTTCGCCGCCAGGACATACTCCTCCGCCGGCGTCTCGTTGGAGGAGAACATGATGTCCTCCCCCTTCATGCCCACCGCGCCGGCAAGCATCAGCTCCGTATAGGACGAGCAGTCGCTGCCGCAGCCATATTCCTTCAGGATCTCCATCAAAAAGGGATTGGGAGCCGCCTTCACCGCGAAGAACTCCTTGTACCCCGGATTCCAGGAGAACGCCTCCTTCAGAGCTCTGGCATTCTCACGAATCCCCCTCTCGTCATAGATATGAAAGGGGGTCGGATAGGTCTTTGCGATTTCCTCCACCAGCTGTCTGGTGACAAATGCTTTCTTTTCCATTGTAATCTGCATTCTCCATTGTAGTCAATTCTGTCTCCTGGTTTTCCGCCGTTTGCATAACATAGGATTCAGGAGCAGGATTCTATTGTCAAGCATTCTCAATCTGCCAGTCGATGGGCTCCAGCCCGTTCTCCTCCAGGAAGCGGTTGGTCTGGCTGAAGGGCCTGCTGCCGAAGAAGCCGCTGTTTGCGGAGTAGGGGCTGGGATGGGCTGCCTTCAGTATCAGGTGCTTCGGATTGTCCAGCATCTTCTCCTTGGCCTGGGCGGGTCGCCCCCAGAGGATGAAGACTATGGGCCTGTCCTGCTTGTTCAGGGCGCGGATCGCCGCGTCCGTGAACTCCTCCCAGCCCTTGCCCCTGTGGGAATTGGCCTGGTGGGCCCGCACCGTCAGCACCGTATTCAGCATCAGGATTCCCTGCTGCGCCCATTTCACCAGATAACCGTTGTTGGGTACATAGCAGCCCAAGTCGTCATGGAGCTCCTTGTAGATGTTCACCAAAGACGGCGGGACGCTTACATCGGGCTTCACGGAAAAGCAGAGCCCGTGGGCCTGTCCCACATTGTGGTAGGGATCCTGCCCGATGATGACCACCTTCACCTCGCTCAGAGGCGTCAGATGGAAGGCGTTGAAGATATCCTCCGCAGGCGGGAACACCTGCCTGGTATCATACTCCGTCTTCACAAACTCATACAGCGTCTTATAATAAGGCTTGTGGAACTCTGTCCCAAGCTCCGCCAGCCAGTCGTTTTCTATCATTCCCATCTTTCGTCCGTCCTTTTTTATCGCTTGTCTATAGCCTCACGCTGATGCCCCGGCCGCGCAGATACTCCTTCACCTGCCCTATCTCCAGCTCCTTATAATGGAACAGGGATGCCGCCAGCACCGCCTCGGCCCCCGCGTCCGCCAGAGCCTCGTAGAAATGCGCCGGCTCCCCCGCGCCGCCGGAGGCGATCACCGGGATGTCCACCGCATCCGCCACTGCTTTGGTCAGCTCCAAATCGTATCCGGCCTTGGTGCCGTCCCCGTCCATGCTGGTCAGCAGGATTTCCCCGGCCCCCAGGCGCTCCGCCTCCATGGCCCATTCCACCGCGTCCAGCCCTACGTCCACCCGGCCGCCGTTCTTATACACGCTGTAGCCCCCGCCCGGCCGCCTCTTGGCGTCGATGGCCACCACCACGCACTGGCTTCCGAATTTGTCCGCCGCGTCGGATATCAGCCCCGGATTCATGATTGCCGCCGAGTTCACGGAAATCTTGTCCGCGCCCTCCCGCAGGATTGCCCGGAAATCCTCCACCGTGCGGATGCCTCCGCCCACCGTGAAGGGAATGAACAGCTCCGCGGCCACCCGCCGCACCCATTCAAGCTGGGTATTGCGGCTGTCCGAGGAAGCCGTGATGTCCAGGAACACCACCTCGTCCGCCCCGGCCTTATCGTATGCCGCGGCCACGTCCGCCGGGTCTCCCGCGTCCCGCAGATTCACGAAATTGATTCCTTTTACCACCCTGCCGTCCTTGATGTCAAGACAGGGGATCACCCTCTTTGTATGCATCAGCCCTCCCCCATACAGATTCTGCAGAAATTCCGCAGGATTCCCATCCCCGCCCCGGAGCTCTTCTCCGGATGGAACTGGCAGGCGAACACATTCCCTTTCTCTACAGAAGCGTGTATATGTGTCCCATATTCCGTACATGCGGTAACGATGCCCTCATCCGCAGCCTGCAGATAATAGGAATGGACGAAATAGACATACGGATTTCCCTCCAGTCCCTCAAACAGCCGCCCCTTCCGGGGAAAGCTCAGATCGTTCCATCCGATATGTGGAATCTTCAGCCCGCCGGAAGCGGGTATCCGCAGGATCCGCCCCTCCAGGACATGGAGCCCCTCCGCCCCAGGGCTCTCCTCGCTGCTGTCGAACAGTAGCTGCAGCCCCAGGCAGATTCCCAGGAAGGGCTTCCCGGACTCCACGCACCGATGGATTACATCCACCAGTCCGTAAGCCTGCAGCTTCTCCATGGCATCCCCGAATGCCCCCACCCCGGGCAGGATTACGCCGTCAGCCCCCAGGATCGCTTCCGCGTCCCTGATGACTGCCGCCTCCTGTCCCAGATGGAGCAGCGCTTTCTCGACGCTTTTTATATTCCCTGCATCATAATCGATAATCGCTATCATATTGCATCTTCCCACATTCTGCCGCTGTATCCTTCCCTCTCGGCGGACGCGGCATATTCCGGCATCGGTCTGCGAAATTCCCCTCTTCCGTCCCCGCCTTTTCCGGCGTCAGTCCGCAAAATTTTCCTCTCCCAGCTCAGCCTCTTCCGGCAGTTCGTCCACACTGGCATCAGCTCCGTCCTCGGGCGCTCCCCCGGGCTGCCCTTCAGCCTCCCCCGCATCGCTGGAATCCCCTTCCGGCTGCTGGGGCACGGCGGGCGTGCTCCCGGAACCGTATCCCTTTCCTTCCGCCAGCGCGGTGACGGCTCTGGTATACTCAATGCGGCTCCCCAGTGCCGCGATTTCCTTCGCCTGCTCCTCCGTGATGCCATACTTGTCGGACAGGATGCCCAGGATGCCGGCATAGAGCTGCTCTACCTCCGGCAGAGCCTCGCACTGGGCGGCATATTCCTGGACGGCCGGAAAATCCGCCACCGTCCGTAGCAGACTGTCCACCGCCTGCAGCTCGGTGCCGTTTTTCAGGACGATTTCGTACTTCCTGCACTCCTGTTCCATATAGAGGATGCTCTCTGCCTTTCCGTACATCCGGGCCTGCTCCTCATCCAGCTTCTTGCCGTACAGGTTCTGGTAGCAGGTCTGATAGTCCCCGTTGCTGAAAGCCTCCGCGGCCTCCTGCTTTACGGAATAGTCCGTAGCCAGGTTCACGAAGATGAACACCACGGCGCCTACCGTAGCGCCCAGCAGCAGCATGGGCAGGGACTTTTTGAAGGTCAGCTTCTTGCCGGTATAGGGCTCCGGCTCCTTTTCCTTCTTCGGCTTCTTGGGTTTCGCCGGCTTGGCAGGCTTAGGCGCCTTTTTCTTCTTCTCTTTCTTCTTGGCGGGTTTCTTCGCCTTTTTCGCTTTCTTGCCGCCATTCTTTTCTTTGTCCAGGTCCTTCAGGATCTCCTGGTTCTCCTCAGACATGGGGATATCTTCATTCTCCGGCTCTTCCTCGGTCAGCATGGTAATGATTTTGGACATGAAGCCGCCCTTGCGCTTTGCTCCTGCCTCTTCCTGCGGCCCGCTGGAGATGTCCGGGATAAAGGCATCTATCTCGTCCATATCCAGCTCCATGATATCGGATTCCGCTGTCTTTTCTTTTACTGGCGCCACGTCCTCTTCCTTCATCCTTTCCGCTTCCGATGCTTTCTCCCGCTCCCGGGCAGCGTCATATTCCTTTCCCAGCTCATTGACGCTGAATCCACCGGGTTTCCCGGCGGATTCCCTCTCTTCCCCGCGTCCCACATTGCCCGCGTCGGAGACGATGCTGTCCAGCAGGTCCCTGTCCAGAAGCATGTCGAACTCCTCAATCTCCCCGGAGCCCTCCGCCTTCGTCTCCGATGGCTCCGAATCCTTTCCGCCGCGCTTCTTTCCCCGCTTCGCCGCCTTCCCGGCTTTGGCCGCCTCCTTTTCCGCTTTCCGTCTGGCTGCCTTTTCCGCCTTTTCCTGGGCCTTCCGCGCTTTCTTCTCCGCTTTGCGCGCCTTGGCGTCAGCAGGCGGCGCCACCGACTCTTCCGCCCCTTCTATGTCCGCAAGCAGCCGGTCTGCCGGGCCCTGGCGAGAGCCCGTCTCCTCCTCCGCTCCCGCGTCGATTGCCTCGTTCCTGTCGGACTTCTTCAGCATGTCCTGAATGTCCAGCAGATCGTCGTCCTCATGATCCCCTGCTTCCTCCAGCATGTCGAGGACGTCCCCCTGGGGCACATCCTCAGGCTCCTCCGGACGCGTCCCCGCGCCCTCTGCCAGGAGCTTTTCTATCTCCTCCGCAGACAGCTCCGTGAGGGCATCTATCCCCAAGCTGTCCGATTCCGCATTTCCGTTTCTGTTCCTGTCCTCATTGGAAGGCATGTTCTCTCCTCCGGTTTCTATGAATGTCCATCCCTATTTTATCACAGCTCCCCCAGCCAATCAATCGCATTCTTTGAAATTCCGCATCCCTTTTCTGACAATTCCTTGGTCAATTGATACAACTTTTCATGGATCCTGCAAAAATATGCCTTTTGGTTAAAAAAAGCCACCTTTTCAAAGGGCCAGCGCACCACGGAGGGGAAGCGCATCCCCACCCCCAGCTCCAGCACGAACAGCCTGCGGTTCAGGGTCCCCTGGAGCCATTTTCTGTAGAGCCCCCACTGGTCCAGATACCCGGACTCGTCATAATTCTCCGCGTACACATTGTTCAGCACAAGGGCGGCCCCGCACTGCGGACAGGCTCCGAACAGGGGATTCTCCTCCGGGAGCCGCCCCCGGTACAGTTCCTCAAAAAAATGCCACAGCCTGTCCCTGTCCTGCTCCGTCACCTCCGAGAGCGCTCCCCCGCAGCCCCCGGTGCACTGCTTCATCTTCCAGGAGCCGCAGGGCATCACCACCCTCCCCAGGTCGGCCGCCCTGCTGTCGGTGGATACGCTGACTGCGAAAAAATTCTTCCCCCTGAGGATTTCCCCCAGCCTTTCAAGGGCAGTCTCTACTGAGTTGTTCCCCGACTTTTCCGCGCAGTACTCGTTCCACGCAGGCATGAGCCAGCGGAATCCGGCTTCCTTCAGCTTCCCGCACCCGGCCAGATACCTTTCGTCCTTCCCCAGGAAAGCGCTGCCGTCAAAGTCCTCCCCCAGGCCTGCCAGCACCATGTCCGATTGCCCGATTTTCTCCAGAATCTCATGATTATCCATCTCAACCACCCTGCCATCCTCATCCTGCGTTCTATGGAACAAGAAAAAAGCCGGGACATCATCCCAGCCTTTTTCAGGACTTTACATATCCAAGTGCCTCTCCGCCACAAGCTGATCTATGATTTTTACCAGATTGCCGATCTCCGGCTTGGACAGCTGCGCGTCCGCTCCAAGCGACTCGCCCTTCCGGCGCATCTCCTCGTTCACCAGGGAGGAGAACAGGACCACCGGAATCTTTGCCGTGGCCTCGTCCGTCTTGATCAGCTTGGTCAGCCTGTGCCCGTCCATCTCCGGCATCTCTATATCGGATATGACCACACGCACGTTCTCGTGCAGGGTTCCCTGATCCTTGTAGTGGGTTATGATATCGTAGGCCTGTTTTCCGTTCTCCACATGGATCAGGTTCTCATAGCCGGCCTTCTTCAGGCAGTCCACAATCAGCTTGTTCAGCAGAGCGGAATCCTCCGCGATCAGGATGGGAACCGTGCTCCTGTGCCGCTCTCCCAGGTCATTGATGTCGGAGATCTTCAGGCCGGTCTCGGGGTTGATGTCCGTGACGATCTTCTCGAAGTCAAGGATGATTATCAGCCTGTCTTCCTTCTTGACGATACCGATGGCTACGCCCTCCTCCGCGGTGGAGATCGTGACCTCCGGCTTGATGATCTCCGTCCAGGACACCGTATGGATACCCAGGACGCTGTCCACATGGAACGCGATGTCCAGCTTATTGAAATTCGTGATGATGAACAGTCCCTTGGAATCCGACTCGCCGCGGCCCAGGCAGTTCTTCAAATCGATTGCCGTGATCATCACGTCCCGGGGCATGAACACGCCCTCAATGCTGGGATGCGCGTTGGGAATCGGTGTGACCGGCTCATATTTCGTGATCTCCCTGATCTTCGCCACGTTGATGCCATAGTAGTTGTCGCCCAGCTTGAACTCCAGAATCATCAATTCATTCGTGCCGTTTTCCAATAAAATCTTGCTGTCGTCCATATTTATCCATATCCTTTCCCGGCCGGAGCCTTCCAAAACAGGAACAGTTCCGCTATTTATATGCTATTATCTTAACATACTTGCGTGGAAAAGGAAACTATAATCTTCAAAACTTACCAAAAAACTTACTAAAATTTTTCCGGTCAGTCCTTCCTGTCAGATATTCTCGTTCCGGATGGTGTCGATGATGTTCCTCCTGTTGATCTTGGCCATGGAATAGCGCATGATGACGTACAGCAACAGGGCCACGGCGGCAACGGACAGGACGATCCCCATCCAGGGAACCCGGTAGTCCGTCACGAACCTTATCCCGAACCCTCTGTGGAACAGCAGGGAAATCAGCAGCCCTGCCGGAATCCCGATGCACAGCGCCTTTCCTCCGTAGAACATGCCCTCCAGCCATATCATGCGCCTGAACTCCCGGCCGGTCATCCCCACGGAGCGCAGCATGGCGAACTCCGGCGCCCGAAGCTCCATATTGGTGGTGACGGTATTGAAGACATTGGTGATTCCGATCAGAGCCACTACCGCCAGGAACCCATAGAGGAAAATCGCTATTACCAGAAGCATGCTGTGTTCCCCTCTATATATGGACTCGTAATTCGTCAGCGAATAATACTGCAGCTGCGCTTCGCTGCGGATGCGCTGCTCTGTCTCGTCCGCGTCCCGGCACTTCAAATAGACCTTTATGTCATCCTGTCTCTGTAGCCCCGGCGCGCTGTCCATGAACGCGTCGTCCACGATCAATGTCATGCTGTAACCCGAGTCCGCAAGATACATGGGCCGCACAGTGGTCTGTTTCAGGACTTCTATGTCCGTCCCGAAGGATTCGCCTGTCCCCCGGAGGATGTCTCCCGGCTTGAAATCTGCGATATTCCCCTCTTCGATGTAGGTCTTTCCGTCTACCGTGGTTTCATAATGATAATCCGCTATCACAAGGGCCTTCCCCCTTGCCTCCTCCACGGACACCCCCGCCTCCCTGCAGTAGCGGGCATATGCCTTCTCTCCCAGAGAGCATACGACTATCCTGTCTTCCCCTGTGTCTTCCTCCTCCGCGAATTCCCCCTGCCACTCTATCGTATAGGGTATCTGGCCCTTCTCCACTGCCAGGCTTGCCTTTCGCACGATTTCTCCCTCTTCCACGCTGTCCATTTCCGCAATGGCCACCGCTTCGTCATAAAAATCCCATTGAAAGATACTGATGTCTATCTGATAGGGCAGTTTCTGGAAACGAGTGCCCACAGCCAGGGATATCAGATCCACAAAGGTAGTCATGCCGATGAATATGGCCACGCTCACCACGATGGACACCACTGTGGTGCGGTACTTCACCCTGGCCCTTCTCAGATTCTTGTAAGCGATCTTCCCGCCGATGCCGAACATCCCCCCGATCCATCCCGGACATCGGATGTGTTTCCCAGGATTCACAGTGTCGTTGGCCCGGATGGCGCTGATAGGCGAAATCCTTGCCGCCTGCCTGGCGCTGCCCCTTGCGGAAAGGAACACTGTCACTGCCGCCAGAACCGCGGCCAGCAGGATCATGGGCAGTGATGTGCCGAATATCATTTCGAAGCCTAGGGCATCCTTTACCAGGATGCTCACCCCTTTCACCAGAATCACCGCCGCGGCCAGCCCGCCTGCCACCCCCAGGGGGATTCCCACAGCGCTTAAGAACCTGGCCTCATAATAGACGATCCTGCGCTGCTGCGCCGCCGTAGTCCCCACAGAGGCCAGCCTCCCGTAAAGCCTCATTTTCTCCGTCAGAGAGATGACGAAGCTGTTGCGGATACAGAACACGCTGGTAACGATGATGACCGCTACGGCCACTGCCGACATGGCGTATATCATGCGCATCATGCCATCGGCAAAAAGCATCAGCTCCCATTTCAGCAGCCAGTAGTTCTCCTGGACGGAGGAGGCTACTGTCTGAATCTCCTCCCGCTCCTGCTCCGTGCAGTCCTGTAATCCCTCTTTCCAGCGCACGTACAGCTCCTCGGCTACGCCCAGGATTCCGGCCGTCACCCGGTCTCTATGGCGCAGCCCCTGTTTCGTATAAGTGGCATACACATCCGCTTCCGCCGCCTGCGCCGGATCCTCCAGGCGGGTAAAGGCCGAATATCCCGGTGCCGTCACAGGCTCCACCGAGCTGCCGGGCCGCTCTATGATGCCCACCACGGTGAATGTCTTCCCGGCTCCCGGCCGGAATGTCTCCTCATCGCCGTGGTAGGGATCCCACTGGCTCAGCGTAAATCCGCCATCGGAAATCCGTTCTCCCAGGGACAGGTTCAGGCTGTCCCCCACCTTTATCTCCACCAGGCCGTTGCTGCCCGTATGTCTGCCCACCACCAGCTCCGAGCCGTTCTCCGGCATGCGCCCTGACACCAGCTTTAAGGACAGCGCGGTCTCCGCCTCTTTGTCCATGGCCGTGACATACAGATAGGGCTTATCCGGATTCTGGCAGCCCTCCAGGACAGCATAGCCCGTTTCTTCCGTCAGGGCGTACTTCTCTATCTGCCTGTTGTTCTCAAAATATTTCAGGTACTCCTGCTTCACGTTCAGGAAATGATAATGGAAATCCCCGTTCTGCTCCTTCTCATAGGCGATCAGGCTCACGCGGAAGCTCACCACCAGACAGGCCAGCGCTGTAATCAGCGCCGTGGCAAGGATGATTCCGATGATGGTCACCGCCGTGCGCTTGCGGTTCCCTCTCATGGAGCGGTAGCAGCATCTCTTCAATACATTCATCCCGCCACCCCCCAATATCCCTCGGACACATAGCCGTCCTCGATGCTTAAGACCCTGTCCGCCTGCTTCGCCAGCTCCAGATTGTGGGTGATCATGATCACGGTCTGCCTGTACCTGCGGTTGGAGACTTTCAGCAGCTCCATGATCTCGTTCCCGGCCCGGGTGTCCAGGTTTCCCGTGGGCTCGTCCGCCAGGAGGATGGCAGGCCTTGTAATCAGCGCCCTGCCGATGGCCACCCGCTGCTGCTGGCCGCCGGAGAGCTGGTTGGGCAGACGGTTCAGGACTCTTTTCAGCCCCAGCATCCCCGCCAGCTCCTGCACCAGCTCCGAATCCGGCTCCCGGCCGTCCAGCTCGCAGGGCAGCGTCAGGTTCTCCTCCACCGTCAGCACAGGAATCAGGTTGTAGAACTGGTAGATCAGCCCCACCTGCCTCCTGCGGAATATCGCCAGTTTGTCATCGTCCATCCGATAGATGTCCTCGTCCTCTATGAACACCCTGCCGGAGGTGGGCCTGTCCACGCCGCCCAGCATGTGCATCAGCGTGGACTTCCCGCTGCCGGAGCTCCCCACGATCGCCACGAACTCTCCCTGTGCCACGGAAATGCCGGCATCGTTCACCGCGATGATCTCATTGTTCCCTGTCCCGTATACCTTGCGCAGATGCTCCGTGCGCAGGATTTCCGCCGGACGGGCGGAGTCCCTTTCGGGCATTCCCTCCTCTGCTTCCCTATAGCCTTTCCGTCCCATATTTCCCATATTTGCCTTCCTTTCCTGAAATCATTTTCAACCGTTCCTTACGCTTCCAGTATAAAAGGCTAAAATGACATTTCCGTGACATTTTACATTTTTACTCCATCTGCATCCTCACGCATTTCCATGCAAGAACCGCAGGATGAAAACGGTGCCCCCTTCCCTGTAGGAGTCCACCGTTATATAGCCATTCTGCTTCTCCAGGATTTCCTTGGCCAGGGACAACCCGATGCCCATGCTGTCCTCCCTGGCGGAATTTCCCTGGTAGAAGCGCTGAAACAATTTTCTTTGCTCCTCCCGTGTCATCCCTTCCCCGTGATCCCGGACGGCTATCTGGACGTAGACCTCGTTCGCCTCCCCGCTTATCTCCACGATGCCGCCGTCAGTGCTATGCTCTATGGCGTTCTTGACAATGTTCAGCAGCGCCTCCTCCGTCCATTTCCTGTCCACGAACAGGCTGACCTGCTCCGGAAAATCCAGAGAAAAGGAAATCCCCCTCCACTCCGCGGCGATCTCCAGCCGCCGCACCACATCCTCCACCAGAGCCTTCCCCGAAATCCAGGCCCGCTCCAGCTCCACCATCCCCGCGTCCAGCTTCGACAGCTTCAGCACCGTGGTCACCAGCCAGGACATGCCGGTGAGCTGCCTGGTGGCCTCTGCCAGAAAACGCTGCCTGGTGGCCCGATCCATGTCCATGTTCTCGGACAGATTGTCCAGCAGCACTGTGGCGGAGGTAAGGGGCGTCTTCAATTGATGGGAGATATCTGCCAGAGCGTCCGCAAGCATGCGCTTCTGCGTCATCGCGGCCTCTGCCTGCTCTTTCAGGTAGACCGTCAGCTTATACAGCTCATTACGCAGTCCGCTGAGCTCATCGTCAGCATTGTCCTCCACCTCCACCCGGTAGCCTCTTCGGTTCAGGGCCTCCATATACCCTGCCAGCCCTGAAATCCTCTCCTGACGATTTTTAAAATATCGATAGAGCAGAATGCCCATGCAGGAGAAAAACAGAATCAGGAAAAGATTCAGCCCCGCGTACAGCATCCCGAGCTGTCTCTCCTGTCCCGCAAAGGACGCGCCCGCATATCCCTCCAGGATACCGTACCTCCCAAGGAGTTCAGCCCCCAGGGCCTCATTGCCCTCACGGTTCAGGATGGATACCAGCTCTTCCTCGGCCACTTCCGGATAGGCCTCCGACACATTTCCGAATACCGCGGCCAGCAGGCTGTGATATTCCGCCCGCATATGGCTCCCATAGACTGCCACGCAGAGGTTCATGGCCAGGACCCCTGTACAGAAACAAGCCAGAAACATCCCTGCCAGCCACTTCAGCTCCTTATTCCAGACCATATTTCCATCCCTTTCTGTCTTTCCACTGCTCTTGCGGACTCCCGCACGCTCCCTGCTGTCAGGCATCGAATCCAAGCCATCCCTTTCTACAGTACCACCGTCAGCGCTCCAGCCTGTATCCCATGCCCCGCACTGTCTTTATGAGCCGGCCGTCGCTGTCCCCCAGCTTCTCCCTCAGGCGCTTCACAGTCACCGACAACGTATTGTCGTTCACGAAGTTCCCGGATATATCCCAGATATCCGACAGAATCTCATCCCTGGTAAAAAGCTTTCCGGGGCAGGACATCATATTGCTCAGAATCTTATATTCCAGCTTCGTCAGCGCAATCTCGCTGCCGCCGCGCGTCACTTTTCCTGTCTCCGTATTCAGGGCGATATCCCCGCAGCGCAGCACGGACGTGCCCTTTCCGCTCCTGCGCAGCACGCTCCTGATACGCGAGACCAGCTCCCTGTTGCGGAAGGGCTTGACGACATAATCGTCCGCGCCCATATCAAGCCCCTTTACCACATCCGTCTCATCCTCTTTCGCCGTGAGGAATATCACCGGCGTCTGTCCTTCCCGCTTCACCTTCCTGCAGAGCTGGAAGCCGTCCCCGTCAGGAAGCCCGATGTCCAGGAGCACGAGCCCCACATCCCGCCTTGCAAGGAGCTCCTCTGCCTGCGCCATGTTCCTGGCCGTCACCACCTGATATCCCTCCTGGGAAAGCAGGTACTCCAGCCCCATGATAATCGCCTCATTATCCTCCACCAGCATAATCTCCATGCGCTTCCTCCTCTGCGGACGACATATCCTGTTCTGAAATCCATATACAAAAAAAGAGTATTTCGATATACGAAACCTCTTTTTCCTGTGTCTTTATAACAGAATCCCAAATAAGATTCTAACTGTGCCCTCAAAACCGAATACTGACAGGCTATGCAACCACCTTGCGGTGCAATCGCCTTGCGGTGCGACCGCCTCATGAACCGACATCCCTTACGCCTTGGTTAAGCTCACGTCCTATTAGTATGCGTCAGCTGTGCACATCGCTGTGCCTGCACCCCGCACCTATCTACCCCGTAGTCTCCGGGGGGACTCCTGGCTCTCGCCTCGGACACCTCATCTCGAGGGGGGCTTCGCGCTTAGATGCCTTCAGCGCTTATCCCTGCCGGGCTTGGCCACCCTGCCATGGGGCTGATCCCCAACAGGTGCACCAGCGGCCCGTCCGTCCCGGTCCTCTCGTACTAGGGACGGCTCCCCTCAGGTCTCCCGCGCCTGCGCCGGATAGGGACCGAACTGTCTCACGACGTTCTGAACCCAGCTCGC
>OFFK01000754.1_pt1 | contig 26328 bp, 16 predicted proteins | sample 1521361 | NCBI WGS metagenome assembly OFFK01 (sample SAMEA3504096, study PRJEB24116) | mouse gut metagenome | biome: mouse gut; feature: mouse-associated habitat; material: faeces | place: Denmark | collected 2011 | reverse complement strand
ATTGTCACGAAAATCCTGCGCAACAACAGACTGCTGATAGTTATGTATTAGACAACACCAGTAGGCGATACCGTATGGCTTTCAGCTACAGGTTCTCACTATCATAATAAAAATGATTGTGGACCAATGAATCCTGATGAAGCTCGTCAGGTTTCCCTTGATTATGCGATTAGTGAGGGATATGGCCGCTGTGAAAAATGTTTTCCCAATTAAAACTACAAGATTTTCACCAGAACCATGACAATATAATATGCTTTACCGGGCAGCCGATAGGGTGTGAATACCTCTTTTCCGAGCCTTGAAAGGAAGGAGGCTTTTTTATGAGTACATACGAGGAATTACAGATTATACTTACCATTGGATTACTGATAGTGGCGATTCTAAACATGAAAAGTAAAAAATAGCACCCCCGCTCTGCAAAGTAAGGGTGCTATTTTTATAACCAGTATTTTCGCCGGAAACGGATAGGTGTACACTATCGTATCGGCTTCCTTGTTAAACATATTATATACAATCTGAGCACATTTATCAACCACAAAAATGAATACTCACGGAAACTACTTTAGGCCACTCCTATTTCAACTTCCAGATATCCCTGTTATACTCTGCAATGGTTCTGTCGGAGGAGAAAAATCCTGCTTTCGCAATATTCACAAGCATCATCTTTTTCCACTTTCTCCGGTCCTCATAGTCCGCAATCGCCTTGTCTTTCATTTTAATATAATCTTCCAGGTCAAGCAGGGTCATAAACCAGTCTTTCCCTATAAGCTCCTTGTACAGACGCTCCAGGTTTTCCTTATGTCCCGCTTTAAGGGCCTTATCGCTTATGATAAAGTCCACCGCCTCTTTGATTACGCTGCTCTTTTCGTAGTAATCCTTTGAAACATAACCCGGCTTGCCCTGTTTCTTCTCTTCATAATACTCGATAACCGTATCGGATTTCTCACCGAAGATGTAAATATTATCGTCGCCCACAAGCTCGTGGATTTCCACGTTAGCGCCGTCGGAGGTCCCAAGGGTCACCGCGCCGTTTAACATAAACTTCATATTTCCTGTACCAGAAGCTTCCTTGGAAGCCAGAGAAATCTGCTCGGAAATGTCGCAGGCGGGAATCAGCTTCTCCGCGTAGCTTACATTGTAATTTTCCACCATAAGCACTTTCATATAAGGGCTTACATCCGAATCATTGTTTACAATCTCCTCCAGAACAAGAAGCAGATGGATAATATCCTGGGCAATCACATAAGCCGGAGCCGCCTTAGCGCCGAAAATAAAGGTCATGGGCCTTACCGGCTTTTTGCCGCTCTTGATTTCCAGATACTTATGGATAATATAAAGGGCGTTCATCTGCTGACGTTTATACTCGTGAAGACGCTTAATCTGGATATCAAACACCGAATCGGGATTTAAGGTAATGCCCTCTTTTTCCTGCACATAGGCCGCCAAATCCTTCTTGCGGTTCATCTTTATCTCCGCAAGGCGGTCCAGCACGCTCTCGTCGTCCGCAAATTCCAGAAGCTTTTGCAGCTTATCGGCGTCTTTCTTAAATCCGTCCCCGATGGTTTCGGAAAGGAAACCGGCCAGCTCCCGGTTACAGCTAAGCAGCCATCTTCTGAAAGTAATGCCGTTGGTCTTGTTGTTAAATTTCTCAGGATACAGCTCGTAAAAAGCATGCAGCTCGGTATTCTTCAAAATTTCCGTATGAATCGCCGCTACGCCGTTGACGGAAAATCCGTAATGGATATCGATATGAGCCATATGCACACGATTATCCTTGTCGATAATCTGTACCGCCTCGTCGTCATACTTTGCCGCTACGCGCTTATCCAGCTCTTTGATATAGGGAACAAGCTGGGGAACTACCTTTTCCAGATATTTGAGCGGCCACTTTTCCAGCGCCTCCGCCAGAATCGTATGGTTGGTATAAGCGCATGTCTTGCTTACCACCTCGATTGCCTCGTCCATGGAAAACGCCTTTTCCTCCACCAGAATACGGATTAACTCCGGAATTACCATGGTGGGATGGGTATCGTTAATCTGGATTACGGCGTAATCGTACATTCTCCGCAAATCATATTTCTTTTCCTTCAGTTCTTTTAAAATCAACTGAGCCGCGTTGCTGACCATAAAATACTGCTGGTAAATCCGAAGCAGATGGCCGGCCTCGTCGGAATCATCCGGATAGAGGAATAAGGTAAGGTTCTTTTCAATGTCTTCCTTGTCAAAATCAATTCCCGACTTCACAATATCCTCATCAACCGACTCAATGTCAAAAAGCCTCAGCTTATTGACACCACTGTCATATCCTGCGACATCAATGTCATAAAGTCGTGACACTACCTTCTTTTCTCCGAAATGCACATCAAAAGAAACGTCGGTTTTCGTCAGCCAGGAGTCGTTTTCTATCCAGTCATTCTTTTCCGCCGTCTGAAGTCTGTCCTTAAACACCTGCTTGAAAAGCCCGAAATGATAATTTAAGCCGATTCCTTCCCCGGGAAGTCCAAGGGTAGCAATGGAATCCAGAAAACATGCGGCCAGTCTTCCCAGACCGCCGTTGCCAAGCGACGGCTCCGGCTCGCACTCTTCAATCTCCGCAAGGCTCTTGCCGCTTTTTTTCATAATCTCGTCAACTCTGTCGTAAACGCCCAGATTGATTAAATTGTTGGATAACAGCTTTCCAATCAAAAACTCTGCCGAGATATAATAAATTTTCTTCTCTCCGTCATTGTGATTGGAAACCGTCATCAGTCTCTTTGTGTATGTCAGCAGCACATAGTAAGCCTCCTGATTGGAAAGCTCCTCCAGTGATTTGCCGAACATCTCTTTTGCAACTTCTTCCATCTGCTGTTCCATATTCAGAACCAGAACATGCTTCTTTAAATTTGTTCCTTCTGCCATAATCTCTCCTCACAATAATTTCTTTTTCTCAACCGCCCGGCCACTGTCGGGGCTTTCATATATAAATTATTCCAATAATTTACATATTGCATACTGAGTGTAACATAAGAAAACGTTTTCCGCAAGCGAATATTAAAAAATTCTATTAGAAAACAGAATTTTTAACATATAATATCCAAATATTTTATCCGGTCCAGATAATAGGGGATGTCCACGCTTTCTCCGGCTTTCCCTTCCATCAGAAGCTGCAGCTCCTCCATGGCCGCGGCGGAAATTCCTGCAAAGTCCTGATGCACCGTGTTCATCTGCATTCCCACATATCCCATTAATACGATGCCGTCAAATCCGCAGACCGGCCTGAAAATGTCCATCTCGGTGAGAGCTTTCATTGCGCCGATTGCCATCAAATCCGAGGCGCACACGATAACGTCGTATTTCTCTCCGTATTTCATGGTGATATTTCTGGCCTGAAGTTCCGAAAACTCACCGTCTTTTACCGTCATAACCAACTCCAGCTCGTTGGTCAGTTCCTCCATTCCCAGAAGCCTGTCGCCCGTGGCAAACCCGTCTTTTTTTCCCATAATATACAAAATCCGCTTGCCGTTATTGTCCACAATGGTTTTCTTCGCCACGTCGTACTGCGCCCTTAATTGATTGATTCCAACGGAAGAAGTGTTTTCGTTGACAAAGGGCGCGTCAACCACCACACACTTGAAATTCTGTCCCGCCACCAGTTCATGGAGCACCTGATTTTCTCTGCTCATTCCGTAAATTATCAGGCCGCAGATGCTCTGGGACTGTAAGTATCTGGTAATCTCTTCCGCCGTTTTGCTTTTGAACATGGAAAAAAAGAGTGTAATCACATCCAGATTCAGTTCCATCGCCTTATGGATAGCACCCTGAATATACTGCATATTGATTTCATCAATCGCCTGCGTCTTCTGGTTTAAATGCATCAGAAGCGCCACGCGTCCCGACTGCTTGGACGAGAGGGCGGCTGCTACCGAATTGGGAACGAAGTTCAGTTCCTCCACAGCCTTATTTACCTTGACTTTCGTCTCCTCACTGACATTGGGATAACTGTTTAAAACCTTTGACACCGTGGAGATTGCCACCCCTGCCCGTCTGGCCACATCTTTAATTGATACCATTTAACGCCTCCATGCCTGTGCCGTCCGCCACGCACAGCCGCCTATTTACTCATTTCCATTTTAATTTCGCATCCTGCCGAAATAATCAAATCCATTCTCTCTCCCTGAATATATACGGGCATCACCATCATTTCCTCCCCGGCGGCTCCGTCTATCTCGGCAGAGTACTCCGGCGAGCGAAGCTTTATGTACGCGCCGCCCTTATTTAAATTCCGGGCGTAAAAGCTGTTTAAGCAGTTTAAAAGCTCTCCTGCCGCGTTCATGGATTCCTCGTTTACCTCCGTGTATTCCTTACTGTCAAAAGCCGACACCGCTGAGAGAAGCGAATTTCCCTTTCCCAGAATACCGCTGGAAAAGCCCGGTTCTCCCTCCACCGTCTGTACCGCGCCGTTGTCAGCAATATGTCTGTCCGTGATAAAAGCCTTTTCCACGAAAATTTCCGTGTCGATACGGCGGGTGAGCATACGGAGCGCCGAACCGGCAATATTCAGATACTTATCACACCCCACCGGCATAAAAAGCGGAAGAATCCTGTCGATATCATCGCTCTTTAAGTCCTCTATATCAAGAAGCGTCAGGTTATAATCCTCCGCAAGCTCGGACATACATTGCTCCAGTTCTTCCATTGTCATAAGACTATGGTTCTCCAACACCTGTGCAAACGCCAGATAGGCGTTTTCCTGCTTATTGAGAAGCATCTCCACGTCTTCTCTGGTGAGATATTCTTTTTCCACAGCGATATCGCCGAAACGCTTATCCGTCACCGCCTGGAGCTTATGTACCTTTTCCGTCTCGTCCTGGGTCATAAGGCCCTCCGCCACGGCTATCAGCCCCAGTTTTGCCCGAACCTTTCTCTGCTCCACAAGAGCCGTTTCCAACTGCCCGGCTGTGAGAAGTTCCCGTTTTAACAAATAGCGTCCTACAATACTCGAAATCATTGCGCTTTCTCCTTTGCCTCCACACATAATCTGTTACGGCGGGGTCTTTGATTTCCGGCCAACATCAACCCCTGTAAAAGGCTGACCAGTACGGTCAGCCCTTTGATTAAATAAACTTACCCGCAAAGCGCGGCAGCGTTTGTTACAATAAACTGGCGCGCAAAGCGTGACAGCGTTTGTTACAATAAGCTGGCGCGCAAAGCGTGACAGCGTTTGTTACAATAAGCTGGCGCGCTCTGCGTGACAGCGTTTGTTACTTCCTAACAAGATGATAAGGCACTCCGTTTACAAAAACAGGGAACAACTCGCCCATAATAAGCGGTCTTGCATACTCCTCGTAACCGTCGTTGAGTCCGCAGCCGTCTTCCGTAATCCACTCCGCCGGAACGGGTCTTTCAACGTTTGCAATCGCATGGATATCGTAAGCGCTTGTACCGCACTGATAAGGGTCGTCGCCGTTTCTGTCCAGCGTAATCATCATACCGGTCTTTCCTTCTTCCGCTGCCAGAACCGCATCATATCCAACCTGGAACGCCTCGTTGATGTCGGTGAGGGAAGCAAGGTGGGTAGCAGAACGCTGCAGGGTTGAAAGCTCAATCGCTCTTGTCTTTAATCCGGTTTCCTCTGCAACCTTCTGCGCAAGATAAGCCGCCGTACCGGACATCTGCTTGTGTCCGAACGCGTCTACCGCCACGTTCTCATTTGCAAGCTCGCACACATAGCGTCCGTCCGCAATATGGATTCCTTCGGAAACGGCAATCACTACGGAAGACTTTGTCTCTGCCAGATGTTTTACCTTTGCCATGAAAGCGTCCATGTCAAACACCTTCTCGGGAAGATAAATAGCGTCCGCGCCTGTGCAGTCGTCGCCCTTTGCAAGAGCTGCCGCTGCGGTAAGCCATCCTGCGTTACGTCCCATAATCTCAACAATACAGATAGTGGGCTTCTTTGCACCGAAAGACTCGTTGTCACGGATAACTTCCTTTAAGCTGGTTGCAATATATTTTGCCGCGCTGCCGTAACCGGGGCAGTGGTCCGTAACAGGAAGGTCATTGTCAATGGTTTTGGGAACGCCCATGAATCTCTGAGGCTTGCCGTGAGCCGCCGCATAATCGGATAACATTTTTACCGTATCCATGGAATCATTTCCGCCGGCGTAAAACAGACATTCAATGTCATGCTTTTCCATGATTTCAAATACCTTCTCATAGACATCTTCATGTCCCTCAATCTTGGGCATTTTGAAACGGCAGGAGCCAAGGAATGCGGAGGGTGTTCTCTTTAAAAGCTCGATTCCCGTAGGCTCGGCAAGATAATCCTCAAGCTCAATCAGCTTGTCTTCCAGAAATCCTTCAATGCCGTGAACCATGCCGTATACCTTGTTAACGCCGATTTTTTTGGCCGCAGCGTATACGCCTGCCACAGATGAGTTAATTACAGCCGTAGGGCCGCCTGACTGTCCAACTACAATATTACCTTTCATTTCATTTTCTCCTTTATTCTGAGTACTTTTGTTGTCCTGAACTTTTCCAGTAGAAGTATAGCAGATTCCATTTTTCCTGACAAGGGGGTATTGACTTTTTATGGAAATCGTTTTCGTTCGTTTTTATTTTTCATGCTAAAATGACTATGGCTGCTTATACTCTTTCCATTCTTAAATATTTTTTGCGCTGGAATCGCGCCTGCTCTGTTTTGATTTTTCTGACATCATCCCCTGTTAATCTTTAATCCTGCATCAGAATATGTATTTATATTTATTGAATCAGCAACTCCGCCTGTCTCTTTATCAATTACCACTATATTTATTCCGATTTTATTCATGGAATAATCTATATTATCAACTAAAATTTCACTTCTGTCCCTACCCGGCGATTCAGTGAACCCTCTGCTTTTTATCTTAATTTTACAGTACCGCAGCGGCTCACAGCACACTTTTAATTTGTTATCCAGATATTCCACACTATAATTGGGATGTCCTGTGACAAATTCATAATTTAAGTTAATCTCCTTTGCTGATTTTTCATCAACCCTGACCGCTCCTCCGTCTATGACCGCCACATAGCTGTTTCGCCATTGGACATCTGTACGCAGAGGCAAACCGGAGATTTCCAGGAATTTTCCCCGATGTGTGGCACACTCATCTCTGCCGGATAATACCGCCACATATTTTGAGTCTGCTTTTAATATTGCAAAATAATCACGTAAATTATTAATCTCCCTCAGCTTTGAGTCTGTGGAAACAATATTATTTCTTGAAAGAACTATGTCAAGCCATGTCTTTCCGGCCTTTATTTGTATGCCGGCTTCTTTCTTCTGTTCTTCTTCATAGGAATAATCCCTTTTCAATTTATTTAGGGTTTCCTTCTCGTTACGCAAAGACCAAAGGAGCTGCAGTACCAATTCATTAGCGCCAGAATTGTTTTTAGGTCTTACTTCAACCTCCAGTGCCTGCTGCAGCCATCCGTCTGATTCCGCCCTTTCCCGTTCTAAATGCTTATAGACAAATTCATAATCTATATCCGCAAAAATATCTGTTTTTTCCACTAATTGTGTGCTGTCGTCATAAAATAAATTTGGACATTCTATTAATTGAGCCAAAGAATCAAAACGCTGCTTCTGTCTGTTTTTAATTGCCGCGAATTTTCTCCCGAATATAATTGAAAAACAGGCGCCATGAAACGAATCGGTAATCACATAACTGGCATGTTGAAAATATGCCAGCCAATCTATAAATTCCGGTTTAACAATGCTTTCATCCATATTCATAATTTTCCTGTTAGTTTCATAATCTCCCTCTAAGTCCAGAATAACAACAGGCCTTATATTTAACCTTTTTGCTGCTTCGAAAACAATCTGCCTCTTTTGCGGCGTTGCATTAAGTATGTATGCAAGGAGATACCCTTCACCAACTTTCAATTGTGACTTCGCACTGACTTCACACCATGTTTTCGTATCACATAAAAAAACCGGATCCAATACTTGCTGAGCCTGAACTCCAAATAAGTTCCTGCACATATCAACTCCATAATCTTCACGCACTGATACTGCGTCCAGACGTTTCAAATAATAGGAATACAGCGCTCTTGCATCATCGCTGATTTCCTTTTCTCCCCGTTTTACTCCAAAAGACGGAGCATAAGATATTTTTCGCTTATCCTCATTTACAAACCCCAGCATCATATATTGGAAATGTTCGAGGAAAATCCTGTTCCACGGTTGCCAATTCCATGACTGGTCCGAACCGACAACAAAAGTCTCAAAACATTGATTGGCTGCCCGATAATCATTTCTTCCCATAAAATCACTGCACAGCTTCATATATCTTCGTGCAAACCTCGTAGCTTCACTTCGAAGAGGAACCAGATTATTCAAAATGGCAACCCTTTTTCCCTTATCACTGATTGCCCTGTAAAGAGCATAATTCGTTGCGATACTCCCATAATTATCAACCATGTAAAGCACAAGCCCTACATCGAATTTATGTAATGTCATATCCACGGCATTTTCAAAGTTCATCTCTGAACAGGCTGCAAAAAATTCCCGCCGTGTATCAGCATTACTATTAGTCGTAGTAGGATGAAAAATATTTCCGTTTAACAGGTTAATATTACAAGGATTTTCAACTCCTTTACCATACAGTTTTTGAATATTAAACTCATATTCGACTGTAGAAAGTACATTATGAAATAATTCCATGCCTTTTTTATTGTTCGTAAGGACAACAGATACTCCTTTTCTGTATTCAAAAAACAAATTTAAGCTTCCCGCTCCCCATAAATCACCTATCGTCATATCTCCCTGACGGGGAATCCTGCTATATTGACACTGAAAGCACGAAGAGCGCAAATTAATATCCCGAAGAAAAGACTGCATATACACACTGTTATTATCAGATAATGTTTTTACATCTCCATTTTTTGATGTTACCTGAAATAATACTGACCATCCTTCCCGGCTTCGAAATTCAACATCCCTGATATTTTCAATCCCACCATAGGAATTATTTAAATGCTCCTGAAACAGTCCGGGTGATGGAACTCCATGGCATAACACATCCACGGTATACAGATTGTCATACTCCTTCCCCAGAAAGCGCAATAACCCTGCTATCTGACATGGGCAGCCGCTGTATAAAATACTTTCTCCTTCTTCCAGGAGCGTTTTTACTTCCGTATAAGTACTCCCTGTAAAACTCTGCAGATATTTAGACCGCCGGATTTTATCCAATTCTTCTATACTATGTATGATAATATGATTCACATGAAATTCAGAATCATAAGCCGCTCCCACAACATAACCTCCGGCTTTCAAGATATGCTCCGCAAGGAATGTAAACATCCCTCCCGAAGAGCTGTTATAGAGAACCTTCTCTTCTGCTGAAAAAGCATAAATATCCGGTTCCGGCTCATTAGGATATTGACATATTAACGATGGACATACCTGTCTGCATTTTCCGCAGGAAATGCATTTTTCTTCATCTACAGCCGGTTCCAAAAAACCTTCTGTATTTTCCTTCATTTCAATTGCCCCTGTTGGGCATACATTGAAACAAGCGCCCCAGCCATAACAGGATTCCATATTATCAAGTATTTTCATATCTCACCTCATATAAAATTCCAACAGCAACCATTTTTTACAAAGATAATAACTTCTCCCATTTGCTCCTGATACTATCAGAAAGAAAATTTTGGCTGATTTTATAACTATTTTTGTGAAATTCGTCTAATCTTTTTTTATCAGCAAATATATCAACTATTTTTCTTGCTATTTCATCAATCAATACGCTATCATTATCAACATAACTTGAATCAAAATCAACCAGGTAACCATTTTCTTCCGAATGAACAAACAAACGGTTACCATACTTCACATTCAGACCTATAACTGCTGTCCCGGAGCCAATCGCCTCCATAGTTGAAAGCCCTAATGTTTCCCATAACGACGCTGTTATAAATACTTCATAATTCTTATATACCTCTCTCACATCCATATAGCCCATAAACCTGATATATGCCTGTGCATTATTAGATGTCACAATATTTTGCAATATCTCAAGATAACCGCTACTATCGCATCCGCCATATATATCAATCGAAATATCAGAATTTATCTGGTGAGCCTTTATTATGCTTTTTACTATCCAATCAACCTTCTTTCTCGGATGAATACGTGAACCAGCCAATAGTGAACATTGTTTCCGCCCATCTGTCGGATATCGCAGATAGTCTATACCACCTGCCGATATTACCTCAACATTCGGCAGAACACTATGGTATTCCTGAAGCTTTTTTATTAGTTCTTCTCTCTGTTCCTCCGTTGATACAACCATAGTATCAATCCATTTCAAATATTTAAACCAATAATAATATTCCTTATTTAAGTATATACTGTCAGGATCCTCACCCTTTTCAAAATAGTGACCTGAATGTACTATTGCAATAAACCGTGCTTTATTTCCATACTGAAAAAGCGGTTGCACAAAATCAAGCTGAGCTGAACGGTCTATAAGTACCGTATCCTGTTCTGATAGATTTAATCGTCTTACAAATTCTGCAATCATCTGAACTTTTGTATAACTTTTACCATCAGGAAATAAAAAAATCTCTTTTCCATCAAATATCTGATTATAGGCAACTGACCCATCAGAATTACAAAATGTGCGCCTTACTAACTTAGCATACAATCCATTAGATGATTCAGCTGTCACATAATAATCTATATAGGAAATTCCATCTGTATAATTTTCTTTCCGAATCAATTTTCCATGTTCAAAATAATAGATACATCGAATCCTATTCCTATCTTTCTTTTCCAACGAAACCGTTGCAATTATCATACCATCCCTGAATAAACAAATTTCTTCCTCCCTACAGTCTATATCTGTATAGTGCAAATGTTCTTTCAGTTCTTTCAATTTATCCGCCACAGTTACAGATACCTCTAATGTATGGTTATCTGTAAAATACTGATACATACTAAGCATTTGTCCGATATCAATTCCTGCTTTTTCATAACGGCTAAGTTCCATTGTGCCTGGCAAATCGGTAAACACATACCACATTGAATGACCGTTTTTTCTTAATAATCTGGCACGATATCCTTGTGCAGTATCCACCCCATTATGCACCCATCCAACCAACAAATTAAATACATACACTGCCATTTCCCATTCTCCCGCCTAAATTTTTCTTTATTCTTTACAAATAAACATATCCTTTATTACGTTTTAAAAAGTTTCATCTATTTGTTTCCAAAGCTTTGCATACGCATCATAACTATATGCTTTCTCCAATTCGGATAACTGTTTCTTTGCAAGTTTTTTCAATAAACTTGTCCTTTGGGGATTACTATTCTTCAAATAAAACAGAATTGCTTCTCTACGGGCAGCGAAAAACGCTTCTTTCGATTGACATTCGACTCTTTGCGAAAGAGTAGTATTACAAATACTTCTATCATATTCATATGCAAGACCATCTATGTAACATATTCGTTCTGCATAGCTTAAAATATATGGTGTCCACGCCTCATCTTCAACTGGAATTACAGGAAACAAATGCGACTTTACAAGAGAAGTGCTATATAACTTATTCCATATAACTACCCCGTACCCTCCGTTTCCATAATATCTGTTAAAAAACTCATCAACAGATATCGCAACACTCTCACTCATTGGATACTGTACAAATACCTTGTAGCTATTTTCTTTTATCCAATAAGCAGATGTAATTACAATATCACAGTTATTCTTCTTTACAGAATGGTATAATCTATACACCATATCGGGGTATATCATATCGTCACTGTCTAAAAAACCAATATAATCACCATGTGCATATTCAATTCCCAGGTTTCTTGCTGCAGCAGCCCCTTTGTTTTGTTGATGCAGAGCTGTCACATTCGCATATTTTTCAGCATACCAATCTACAACATCTGCCGTATCATCCATACTCCCGTCGTCTACAATAATAATCTCCAAGTTGGAAAACGACTGTGCCAGTGCGACATCAATGCTTCTGACAATATAATCCTGTGCATTATAAACAGGAATAACCAAACTGACATCAGGATGATTGTATTGTTGTACTTGAAGATAAATCGGTTTTGTCTCTGCTACACTCATTCTTCCCTTCAAAGTATCAATATACGCTTTTATAATAAACCCATTTTCAGTCCCATATCCTCTGATTACAAAATAATGCTGATGCAAATTCCTTGTTTCATATATTAAATTCTCAGACATATCATAAACCAGGAATCCATCTGCTTCTCCGTGGTAACTCCACGATAACGCCAGATTCCCTCCATAGGATTCTTTCAATCCCGCATAAGTAAATCCCCTCTCCCCCAATTCATATACATTTGCTGGTATAGTAATTTCGCCTGCATCTTTTCTATATATTGCATGCACTGCATCAACCAGACATTTTTTAGTATAGTAACCCTTTCTTAATGCAGGTGCAAACTGTCTGATACTCTGTATATATCCCCGATACTCCGATTCCGTCATAGATTCTATTTTTGCGGCCGCTTCGTCCAATGAATGCACTATCAAACCCAAATGATTCTTTTCTATCAGCATCTGGTTGGAAATTCCCGTTGGCACAATAACAGGTATCCCCGCCGCCAAATATCGGGCAAGCGAAAAAGACGCTTCATATTCCATACACCGTCTGGAATTTTCATTCTGATACCACACCAGACCAACCCCGCCTTTTGATAATGCAAAAAGTAATTCTCCCTGAGGCAGTTCTCCCATATTATATACATTCTGTCCCTCAGCATATACTTTCAATGAAAGCATATTATTCCAGTCATCCATTCCCTCAAAATCACTCCCATCTGCGAAGTGAATTTCCTTACGGAATTGTGGTAAACTATAGAAATTCATATCGGTTGTATAATCCCACATCTCCTGAATAATGAACTTCATATCCTTCTTTGTTCCATTATCCAACAGAAACTGACGCATCGCCAAAGATGGCACGATTAATACTTCCGCCTGATTATATAGCCGTACTGTTTCTGTTAGCTTCGACCGATTAGCCTCCTTAGCGAGCCCTTCTATATTATGAATGAAAATTACGACCTTACTTTGATACATCTTCAAACGGTTTACCAGTTCCCATTCATACCTAAGCCCGTTCCCTGTTGGGAACTGACATATCACAACATCATTTCCCCAGTCAATTCCCGCAATGATGCCATCAAGCCTGCCGCTTAAACTCTCTTTGCTTTCACCGGCCCCATTATAACGGTATATTCCCATCTCCCGAAAACCAAGCTGATGTCCAATTTCTGCTGTCATTCGTTGCTTGTACTGTGATATATCCTGCATGGATAATCCATTTAATTTTGTAATATATACATTCACAATTACTTTCCTCCATATTCCTCAAGAAAATATCACATCTTCACAATATTTCAAAACCACTCACAAGCATATTTCCCGATACCTCTCCACGGTCTCCGCCGTCGCCGCTTCATGCTGCCTCGCAAGCCCCTGCTCCAGCGCTTCTCTGTCTTTCATGGCTTTTCTGGCATCTGCTATCATATGGTGCACACCACCTGCCGGATAAATATACGCCTCTGCCACGTAATCTCTGTTATGGGCCGTTTCCTCAAAGGCAAAAATAAGCTGGTTATTCATAAATGCCCTGCGTACTGCAGAAACAATCTCTCCTCCATGGTTAATATCAAAATAGAAATTGCATTCTTCAAACAATCCGTCCAGTATCTCCTGTTTCACGTTTGGATAAAGGCTCACATTTTCGTAATTATCCATTTCCATAAGTTTGGATGACATCTCAGTGAGCGCTGCGATATAAAAATGCATTTCCGGCAATGCCTTTACGATTTTCTCACACTGTTCAATATTATCAGAATTCGTACAAATCAATGCCTTAGGCTCATGTCCGTTCTCTTTTGCAAAAGAATAAATGAAGCCAAGCTTATGCGTCATATCCTTATTAGCGCCAAGCTCAATCAATTTATCATAGGATTGACGTTTCTGCACCATAACAGTTGCCGTACGGCTTGCCTGACCTCTGAAAATAACCTGCATATTCCCCGGGATATCCTGCCGAACCGGCTCCTGCCAGAACAAAACATCTTTCTTTTCCTCCGCCGTAAGCCTGTTTGATACGAAAAACGGCGTTGAAAGAGAATTAAAGAAGATTCTGCTTTGCACATACCCGGCACGCTCAAGGAAATACGCGACAAATTCAGTTTTTGTATGGAAAATCTGCACTTCATCACCGTCATTTAAGATGATATCGCCGGTGACGAAGTTTTCAACAATAACTTCCTCTCCCGCTGCTGAAAAATAAGACTTACTGAACTTCTGTCCCTTCGCGTTAAAAACAGTTCTGGCAAAAACAGCTCCATAACGATTATAATGGTCGCTGGCGCGGACAGTTCCCTTCTCATCATACCAGTCCACAATCCTCACACGGCGCTTATGGGCAGGCTCTGCATAGAAAATCTTCGCCCGTTCCTTATAGAGGTCATGCACCGAACCACTGCTGTTATTCCCGCTGATTTCCCAATATGCCGGAATCTTTATCTGATTGAAATATTTCGGGCGCGCCTCACTCCCAAGAACCTCTTTGTAATTTCCAAGAAAAAATCCATAGACCGATATTACATCCTCCGGCAGAAAGCCGTTATCCTCTATCACAGCTGCCGGAAACTGAAATCCGGCAAGCCTGAAAGAAGTATGCAGGCTCTGGCTGTCCGTTCCATAATTATCAAAAAGCAGTATGATATCCTTCATTTCAATATATTTCTCCATTTCTTCTCTACTTCCGTTGTCAGGTAGGCTTTTGCCTTGTCATAGGAATGTTTATGAAAGCTTTCCATATCCGCTTCCGTAAACAGGCGTACAATACACTCCGTAAGCCTCTGCACCCTCTCCTGCTTCTCCATCTTATCATGCACCGGAATCAGATATCCGTTCTTTCCCTCATCAATGAAATTCGGATTTCCATAGCGCACATCAAAGCCTATAATGGGAAGGCCTGAACCGACTGCCTCCATAAGGGTAAGGCCGAATCCTTCGCTGGTAGAGCCTGACAGATAGGCCTCGTAATTCTTATATATCTCCTGCAGGTTCTTCTGCCCACACAGACGCACATAATCTTCGCAATGCAGCTGTTTTATCTGTTCCTTAAGCTTATTCTCCTCTCCACCTTTCCCGTAAATATCCAGGGAAATATCTTTCACCTTCTCCCTTGCTGCCGCCACTGCATCAATGAGCCAGTCCACATGCTTTTCACTGGCCAGTCTCGAGGCTGTTATCAGAGAGTGCTTCTTCCTGGCTTTCTCTGGAACCTTTAACTCGTCCAGGCTTCCCACCGGAATCGTCACCACTTTCGGGCTTGCTTCCATATACTTCTTAAACTGCTGCTTTAGAAGGCGGTTCTGAACATCAGTAGAGGTAACATAAAACTTAATATGCTCCCGCTGTGAAAACGCATATTCATAATAATTATTCCACAGAATCGCTTCTTCGTCTGTACCGCCCTCGCTGAAGTGGTCCGCATGAATGATAATTCCTATCTTCGCCGGATATGCATTCTGCATGATTGCCTGTCCGATTCCTGTTGTCCGGTCAATGATAACCACATCTTTTTTCGTCAGGTTCAGACGTGATACCATATACCCTACCAATTCTTCCTTTGAACAGATAAGCTTGTCGGGAAACTGATACATCACCGCGCCGTTGTCTGTAATTTCTTCATAAGCGACAGACCCGTTTTCATTAAAATATCTGCGGTGATACAAATGAGCCTTATTATCCAGAGGCGCATAATATTCCGAATAAATCCTGCAATAAGTATAATAGTCTTTCCGAATCAACCTTCCACCAGATACCATCTCCACCCTGTGTACCCGGTTTTCCTTATCATTTACCAGATAAGCCACATAATAGGTATTCGTTCCCGGAAATGTATATTTTACCTTTCCGCCATCTCTGGTGCCGGAAAACTTCCTGCTCCCAAAGGTCTTTTCCAACTGTTTCAATGTAAACGTCACCGGCGATGTTTTACAGTCCGAAAAGAACGTATAAAGCCATATTACCTCTGAATCCAAAAAACCAATATTTTCCGCCATATGCTGGATATTATCTTTTGGAAACATATCCGTGAAAACAAATTTCGCGTCCTGCCCTATACGCCTGAGCAGCTTTGCCCTATACGCCTGCGCATATTCCACGCCGCTGCTCGCCCAGCCGATTCCCAGATTAAAATTATATACCATGACCATTCTCCCTCCTCTGTAAAAATTCATTCCAGATTTCCAGCTTCCTTTGCTGCTGCGTCTTCAATTGTTCCTGCACCAAATCAGGGGTTCCTTTCAGCTCCCTTATTGCAGCAGCCATTTTCCCGCACTCTTCCTCAGCATAAATACATTCGTCTGCCATAATCTCTTTGTGATGCACCGTACTATGAAATCCCATAATAAGCATATTTTTCATATGTGCGGTATCGACTGCGTTATATATTTCCCGGTAATGGTTGATATCAAAATAAAAATCACAGGTATTCCACAGCATCTTCAAATCCTGCGCGCTTATCTGCGGATAAATCTTTACATTCTCCCGCTCTGCCAGCTGACGAAGCTTATCCGATACCTGTGTATGAGCAGCTATATGGAACATCATATCAGGCAATTCGTTAATCAGATACTCCAGCTTTTCAATCCGGTCAGAAGCTGTCAATATCAGCGCTTTGCTCCTTGCATGATTTTCCCGGTAGCTTTCCGGTATCGCGTAAAATCTGCCGCCGTTTTTCCCGCCCATGCCGATATATTTATTCAGCAAATCATCATCCGAAAATAAAATATATGTCCATTTATTCCCTGCCTGGGAAGATAGAGAGAGAAGTTCAAAGGTTTTCTCATCCTGCACAAACAAAATACATTCATCCGCAAATCCTGCTTCTTTCAGATACTGGTCAATAAAGTCGTCATAAGAATCAAACATATTCCTGACTGTGCCTTTTTCCAATAAAGAAATCATGCGATTTACCGGCTGTTCCACCACAATTTCCTGATTTTTATCAGAGTAAAACACCTTCGCCTCAACGTTCCTGTCCGTATCTAAGAATTCACTGGCATATTTCAGACCGTATCTGTTATAATAATCAATCTTATATACCCATCCGTTTTCCATATGCCATTCCACCCGCTGCACATTTCTCTTTTCAGCAGGCTCTTTAAAATATATTTTTGCTTTCTCACGCCCCATATCAAAGATACCGCCCGTCCAGCCGGTCAGCCGAACCTCCCAAAACTCAGGCAGCTCAATGAAATTATAAAACAGGTCTTTCTCTGCAAGCTCTTCCTGCCTGTTCCTGTAAGTAAAAAACTCATATGGAGAAGATACTCCAACCGGCAGAAAACCGTTATCCTGTAAGACTGCAATTTGTACCTCCTGCCCCAGACAATGCATCGTTTCCTGCAATTTTCCGACATTTTCCGTATATCTATCAAAAAAAAACAACATCTCATATCCCTCATTTCATGAAATATTTTACTCTGTCCCCCTGCCATATACCGTCTCTCATAGTAATTCCATCCACTTCTCTTCCACCATCCGACTGGAGAATTCCCCGGCAGTTTTATACGAATGCATCTGAAATCTTTTCAGGCGGTCCCTGTCTTTAAACACTTCAATAATCCTTTCCGCCATATCGCCAATGATTCTGTCTTCCTCCTCACTGTCAGCTCCCGGCACGAAATCAACCAAATACCCATTTTTCTCCGGATGAATCAATAATCGACTGCCGTATTTTACTGTCAATCCGATTACCGCATTACCTGATGAGACCGCCTCCATGATAGAAAGTCCAAGCGTTTCAAAAGTCGATGCCGCTATAAACAACTCATAATTTTTATAAACCTCTGTCACATCCCGATGGCCCATGAACCTGATATAGGATTCTGCCTGATATTCTCCCACCATTTTCTTCATTGTATTGATATAATCAATGCTGCCGCTTCCGTAGATATCTAGCGAAATATTCTCATTCAGTTGATGCGCTTTTATCACACTCCGGATAATCCAGTGTATCCTTTTATGCATCTGAATGCGGGAAACCGACAGAATAGAACATGGCCTCCGCCCTCCATCCGGTTGGCGTAGCTTATCCACCCCTCCCGCCGGGATAACCCGGATGACAGGAACACTGCGTCCATATTCCAGTAGCTTTTCTGCCAGTTCTTCCTTTTGCTGCTGTGTGGAAACCACAATAATATCAATCATCCCGGTATACTTCATCAGATAATTATAATCCTGGTTGAAATTTACCGTATAAGCGCTTTCCCCTTCCTCAAAATAATGCCCGGCATGCATAACGGCAATCATCCGGGTTCTTCCTCTTCCCTGAAAAAGCGGCTGCACATAGTCAAATTGTGCGAAGCGGTCAATTAAAACGGTGTCGCTCTCCGACAGATTCATCCTTTTTATAAACTCGCCAATAAACTCAGACTTTGTAAGAATTCTGCCGTCGGGAAACAGATACCAGAATCTCTCTCCTTCAAATATCTGCTCATAAGCAACAGAGCCATCGCTGTGATAATAAATCCGTCTCGTTGTTTTCGCGTAAAGTCCCTGCTCAGATTTTGCAGTCACAAAATAGTCCGCATAAGCCAACCGGTCTGTATACACTTCTGTACGAATGAGCTTACTTTGATTATAATAGTGAACTTCCAATAAACAATCCCTATTCTCGGAGGCTAAAATCATCGCTGCGGCAACAGTCCCATTTTTTACCAGATGAATTTCCAGACCATTATAAATAACATCTGTGATTAGGAGGCTGTTCTTTAATTCCTCCAGCTTATCCTCTGCCCTGACTGATAACCGTAAGCCGGGATGGTCTAAGAAAAAGTGATGCATGCTGAGCATCTCCTCTTCCTCAATGCCTAGCTCCTGATAAAACTCTATATCTTTTCTTCTTGGGATTTCAGCAAAGATATACCGGACCGGATACGGAAGTTTTCTTAATATCCAGGCACGATATCCCTGCGCATAATCTACACCGTTAGGCGCATATCCTACCAGAAGACTGAACACATAGATTGCCACTGTCTGTCCCTCCATCACTTACTGGTAATTTTCAAAACATCGTTTCCTACATCCTTTTCCCTACGCATCATGGGAAAAGAATATGCAGCCTGCCCGCTTCATCCAGAAAGATATCGCTGAGCAGAATATTCCGCATGGCATTCGCATAAACAGCAGCCTGCATTTTTCCAAAAGATTCAAAGGATTCATTCTGATATTCCAGGAATACATTCCGTTGGGCCGTAGACCTGCCTGACACAGCCGCCTGAAGCTGCTGCATGTAATCCACCTGCTCAACCCAGGCGTCGTCAACAGCATTCAGCACCGCCACACGCATAAATTCATTCATCCGCTTCGTACTTCCCACTTTCTCCTGCTGCTTTTTCAGCACCTGCTCTACCAACTTTATAAGATAGCGCTCTATAGCTTCCTTATCCTCTAATAATAAGTCTGTTGCCGCTTTGTCCAGCCGATAAGAAATGTTGTCCAGAATATACCGGTTCAAAGTACGCCTGTCAGCGCTCTCCATGGAGGAAAGCAGGCGTTTTATATTGCCTTCCGCCATGCGCAGAATGATTTCCGGGGGCAGTTCCTCCCCCTGCAGAAGCTTATCTCTGGTAGCGTAAATCAGATTACGCTGCCGCTGTATTACCTTATCATGGACAACAGAGGTTTTCCTCCCTATAACAGCAGCCTCTTCACCCGAGGTCTGCGCCCGGTTGATGATTTTCTTCAGCTTCCACTTGCAAATCCGCCTTTTTTCTTCTATATATTTTTCAAAAGCGGGATTCTCTCCCACTACATCGTCCTCTAAGGATACGAAGAACTGGCTACTTCCCACATCACCCTGTCTGCCTGCGCGTCCTCTGGCCTGCCGCTCCGACCGCACATTATCCATGCGTCCAATACCGATTACCGCAAGACCGCCAAGCTCCTCCACGCCTTTTCCGAGCTTGATATCTGTCCCTCTGCCAGCCATCGTTGTCGCCACAGTCACAGCGTTGCGCTGCCCCGCCTCCTTGACAATCTGTGCCTCCCAATAAGCGTTTTTCGCATTTAATACATTATGCGGAATTCTTTCCTTCATGAATATCTGTGAGATTCTCTCCGTATTTTCAATATTCGCAGCCACAATCAGTACCGGACGTCCTGTCTGATGTATCTTCATGACGGTTTTTGCCGCCGCGCGAATCTGCCCCTTCGCATTGCGGAAATACCGGTCAGGCAAATCCACCCTTTGTCTGGGCCTGTTGGGAGGAATCACCAGCACTTCCGCCCCGTACACATCTCGCAACTCTTCGGAGGCATCCGCGAGAGTTCCGCTCATCCCCGCCAGCTTAGGGAACATCAAAAACAGATTCTGGAAGGTAACGATAGCAACAGCACGGCTCTCCTGAGTAACCTTAACCCTTTCCTTTGCCTCCAACGCCTGATGTTGTCCCCCACGCAGCTTCATTCCGTCCAGCGCACGCCCCGCACTGCGGTCCATCAGCAGCACTTTCCCATCCTGCGACACCACGTAAGTCTCTCCCCTCTCATGCAATTTATGTGCACGGAGCGCAAGAATCACATGGCGGTTAATCTCAAAGTGTTCCTCTCCGTAAAAATTATCAATCTGGAAGAAAGTTTCCGCGTACCGGATTCCGTCTTCCGTAAACCACACCTTCCCCTCTTCCAGCATATAATCCCGCTCTTCCTCCAGTGTGGTGACAAAAAAATCCGCCACAGCATAAAGATTGGACTGCACACGGGGAGATGCGGAAATCACAAGAGGCGTCTGGGCAGCATCCAACAGCACGGAATCCGCCTCATCAATAATCACATAACAATATTCCCGCAGGAAACGGTCTTCTGCATTTTTGGCCAGATTATCCATCAGATAATCAAAACCAAGCGCACTGTGTGTGGTATATACGATATCTGACGCATACACTTTCTTCTTCTCTGCTGCCCCGAAATCTTTTTGTCCCTTTGACGGGACGCCGGCAGCAACGGAAAGTCCCATAAAGCGGTAAACCGCTCCCATCTCCTCCGCATCCCTGACAGCCAGATATTCATTTGCCGTCACCAGAATCGTGCTCTTTCCCGTCAGCGCATTCAGATACAAAGGCAATGTTGCCACCAATGTCTTTCCCTCGCCGGTATTCATCTCCGCAAGGCATCCCTGATGCAGCGCAATTCCCCCTAACACCTGTACATCAAAAGGAGCCATGCCCAGAATCCGATAATCCGCTTCGCATATTGCCGCAAACGCTTCCGGCAGGATGTCGTCTAATGTTTCCCCTTCCTCCAGCCGCTCCTTAAACGTCACCGTCAAATGAGCCAGTTCCCCGTCGGAAAGCGCCGCCATCTGCTCCCCATAGCTTCTGACCTTATTCAGAATTTTATATAACTTCTTCAGCTTCCTCTTCCTGCTCATCTTCGACTTCCTGAATCTCAACATAATGAAAATGAAACCGGCTCATTCCTCCGTTCACCAATTCCATTCTGTAACTGTATGTCCTTAAAGGACATTGAAAATAAGATACTTCATCCCGTATGGCAACACGTTCTGCTACAGCATCATATTTATCACAAAATACCAGTTCTATCAGCCACATCTCACCCTCCGGACAATCAATATGAACAGTCATACGGTATCTGCTCTCGCCGTCAATCATAGGAAGAGCAGGCTCAATCCGCTGCATCTGGTAATTGGTTTTAGAATACCACTGCTTAATCACCGTGCCGGGAGGCATCAGCAAATTCACATATTCCACATCATCCTTTGCGTGGTATGATATTTCCGAGCCATACAGATAGGTATTCGATGAATATTCGTTCCAGTAAATCGTCCATTTTTCTCCCGTCATTGCTCCATCCTTCTGCCAAAATCTTCCAGCAGTATCCTCTTATACTGTCCAAGAAACCAGTTGTTAATTCCCGGCGTATTATCGTTATGCCTTCCATGAAGTCCCTTACCATAGGCCTGCACGCCATCCGAACCCAGATAAGAGAGCAGAGTGGCATAGGCATCCGTATCATAATCGTCCTCTATCATATATGCAACGGCAAATTTGGATTTTCCCCAGTCCGCCGCTTCAAATTTGTTCCAGAATTTATTGTTCAGCCTTTCCACGCTTTCTTTATCCAGTCCGCCGCCCTGTAATTTCAGTACATCCAGAGACGTAGGAAATCCGCCGGGGCGCAGATGCTTCTCATTGGCTGCCACGTTCCCGATACTTACCAACGGCTTTCCAACAATCATGGCATGGGGACGAATATCGCACCCATAATACATTGCGCCAAAGGCTCCCATGGAAACCCCTGACAGAATGACCTGGTCCGGCGTAAATCCAAGCTCCTCCATGTGCATTCTGATAGCGTCCACAAACAGCCTCTCATATTCGTCCGAGCCCATATAAAAGCTGCCGCCCTCCAAACGCGGCTCGGAAAGCAAAAGGAATGGACATCCCAGTCCCTTCATCATGTAATACCCCTCAAACCCCTGCTTCGTCTTATAACCGGAAAAATACACACAAAGAGGCGGCTGTAAGTCCGCCGGTTCAAAATAACAAAAAGCCTCTTCTTTCTGAGAAGTCACATATCGCTTCCCCCCCGGCAGAAAGTATCCATGACTGCCTCTTGAAATCCTTTTATGCAATGCTATCAGTCGGAGTTTTCCTTTTCCCCTTGCCCGTATGGAAACAAACAGCGTACCGTCTCTCCGGGAACTTTCCATACGAACTATCTGCTCCAAATCCTCTTCTCGAAGTTCCTGCTGCTCCAGAATAATTGAAACGGTTCCTGAAGCAAAGAGAGTAAATTCAAATATCACCTTAACCTCCGAATCCTTATCATATTCTATCCAGAAATCGGCCATCTCTCCCTTAGGCATCAGGTTATTATAACGCCAATAGGCAACCTGCCGAAATTCCTCTCCGAAATCATCCTCTAGCTCCACACTGTAATTTCCATTCCACTTCACCTTTCCGCGGAATCCCTGTGCAACAGCCACATCTTTTAAAAGAAGCTTTTCCCCATAAGGCCGCGGAAAATAATATCTGCTTTCCTCTGTAAGAAATTTCTGAACATCCTGTTCTGCTATTCCTTGCGCCTTTCTGCTTCGGCACAGCCATTCTGCATGTCCATGCATATCCACTTTGTCCGTTACAAAGAGTGTGTACGCCTTTGCCGCCCGGTATAACAGTTCTATTTCCGTATCCGAAGGCTCCCTGTCCAGAAAAAACATATCATATGCTTTCTCCGGCGCTTCTTCCAGACCTGCCGCATAATCTAATGTCACATTCTCCGGCAGCGTATAGATTTCATTCCAATCCCTATCACCAATCTGTAAAATATTTATCTTAGCCAACGCTGTCCATGACCTCCCCCCACATATTAAGCAGACGTTCTGTCGTATACTCTCTGCTTATCCCATATGAGAATATACGCGCTTCATTCCAATGCTCAAATCCGTCAAGGTAATAGTCCAGTGCTTTGGGCAGTCTTTTTCCTTTTGTCAATATAATCCCGTTACCATCGTCTACAATAAATTCTGTCTTTTGCCGTACAATTTGCGGAATCCCAAAACTGACGGCCTTTATCTGTAAATACTGCTCGGGCACCTCCCGCAGGTCAATCAACAGCCACTGTTCACGCATGCATTTACTCACAGAAAGTTCATCCACGCATTGTTCCGGCACAAACAGGACAGGAACCTTTTCCTCCATTTCCAAATCATTTTCGGCAACCATTCCATTTCCGTCCTCCGCCGCCCATCCTTCCGGCATATCTCCTTTGGCAAGTTCAGCGCGCACCTGCTCCAAAAGCTTCTGCTTCCTGTCATATCTCGCATCTCTGGTAAAAAGGCAAACCTGTACGCCTTTCTTCCGGGAAACGTGTTCACCCAAAATGCGTACCACTGCGCCTAATAACCTATCATCAAGGCCATCCACAGCCAGCATAACCTTCTGAATACCGCACTGCAAACTGGTTCCCTCCTCCACACGCGTATCATAAGGAGGAATCGCCACGATATGCTCTGGAGATATGCGGAACATTTTGTATATACGCCTTACGCTTTCTTTGGAATCCACCACCACATAATCCGCTTTTCGAACCATATTTAATTCTTCCTGATAATCCGTTATCTGATATCTGTCCTGAAAAAAAGACAGAATTTTCTTTTCATACCGAAGCGCTTTTCCCAAAAGTCCAGCATGGAGATTGTGCATTGCCACGCAGAAAATATCCGAATAACTGGTTAATTCCAAATAGGCTGTCAGCACCTCATATATGACCTGCTCCAAGTTATCATATATCCTTCTGGAAAATCGTCTTCTGCGCTTTGTATTGTTATATTCTATCAGATAAAAAGAACTTGTTTTATTAATCTCCACATGCCCGTCTTTATAGTAATATCGAAGCTTCCAAACTCCGTCTTCCATCAGATAATCCTGATAAAGAGGACTGCCTTCTTCATAAAGAATTGTACTGGAAATAAAGCCTCTGTCGTCATAAAGATTACGACGGTAAATTGTTCCCTTTCGATACAGTTCAATCCATATAGGATTTCCGTCCTCTCCAAAATCAATCTGCGCATATTTCTCTTTGTCTAACATGGCAACTACCACAAAGGGCGTATAAAGGAACTCTATTCTCTCAGGCCAGTTCAAATCATGGAATGACAAAACCCTGACTCTCTTTCGCTCTACCTCCTGAATTGCATCAAAACAAGACCAGTAAGGAGCGCGATATATTCCCTGTCTGTGAAGAAAATGCCGAAAATTCGGTGCAAAACTAAGAAGCATAATCTGATAATCATACACTCTGCTGCGGTGAAAAAGCTGAATTTGCTTCACGGTATCATCAAATTCCGAATACATGCGCTTCACCTGCCAGCTCTGTTCATTTTCATACCATTCCCTATCCTTATACCATGCCGGAATAAAATATAGCATTTTTTGACTCCTCTATACAAACGTCAGCACTCTGTTTCCCTTCCATCCTCAAAACAGCGGCTTGCATGAATCATATGCCCACAATGTACAAATCTCCCGATACAGATTACATGAAAATCCCATCAGAAGCATCATGGAAGTCGGCAGTGTCACCAACGTACTGTCAATATTCCCCCTAAGCTGCATAATCATCGGAGTGCTAATGCAAAGCCCCATGACAGTAGCACTGAATAAGCTAATCCGCCACATCACCCCGCGAAGGTAACGTCTTGTATCGCGGCCTGCATGAAGATTGACAATACTGTCACCGCTTTTCAAAAAATTTTCTGAAATATCTTTGGGACTTATCATCAGCATGGCAAAACCGATAGTAAGCAGATACTCGCATACAATATAAATAAAAATTCCGAAGGGCTTTGTCAGGGATAGATTTTCCTGCCACCAGAGAATCCCCTGATGGTACGGAAAAAACTGTAACAAAAGAGAAATCAAAAGTCCCGGCAGCATAAATACTGCGTTAGCAAACATCATTGGCATCATACCCACCGGATTAAGCTTAATTGCCATATAATTTTTATTCGCATAAATATTGTGTATGGAGATACGCTGAACCGGAATCCGTTTCTCGGCATTTTCCATGACAAGCATAATCATCATCATCACCGCCCCTGCCATCAGCGGAATCACAAGGCTGCGCATCGTATGTGTAACCAGCGGCAGGGAAATCCGTTCCAATATATTCACAACCATAAATACCATTCTTCCGCCAAGTCCATATTTACTGTTCCTGCTCGCCATCCACATGATAATCATTGCGCCCGTTGTCATTTCTAAAGCCGCTATCACCTTTACAATATTCAACTGTTCTCCGGTCACATCGAATTTTAGCTGCGGCATCCGGGAGACAACCTGAAGCATTGCTATAATAAGCGTTACAACAACTGTTATACGCTTGGATTTCCCCGGAGATATCCCATTTTGGGTAAACCAACCTCTAATTGCCATAAAAATCTGAACCAGAAACCCGGATATCATGGAAGGAAAAATACCCAACGCGAATATTGATGAACGGAATAAGTCCCCACTAACAGACTGAACCAATAAATCCTCCACGCTCAATCCCGCAGTATTCCTGTATGCAGATATATCTATCCTGTATAAAGGAATATTTTTCCCTATTACATATATCAAAGTCATAATCCCTGAATAAATCAGTTTGTATTTTAATACGTTTTCTTTTTCTTCCTTATTGCCCATTTCTTTGCCTTTTCCTGATAAGTTATCCTTAAACAGTATAACAAAAAAGCTCTTTCCCAAACTCTTTCATCTTC
>OFFK01000748.1_pt1 | contig 26453 bp, 28 predicted proteins | sample 1521361 | NCBI WGS metagenome assembly OFFK01 (sample SAMEA3504096, study PRJEB24116) | mouse gut metagenome | biome: mouse gut; feature: mouse-associated habitat; material: faeces | place: Denmark | collected 2011 | reverse complement strand
TATCGTACAAAATATTGAATTGGATTTATGAGTACAACTATTCATTAACGCTCATTATTCTTCATTATGCGTTGTAAAATTGTTGTAAATTTGTTGTAGTTTACAAGTTCAAGTACCGCAAACCCTTGATTTTACTGGTCTTTTCCGCCAAGCGTTTTCATCGTGGGGAGAAACAGGCTGTGTCGTTCAGCGATATCCGTACAGAGCTAAGCGATACGGTAGGTTGGGAGAAGTCCACAATCGCAACACTTTTAAGAAGGCTGCAGAAAAAAGGGTGCTATCTCGATTCAGGAAAAAGAGATTCATTACTATGCGCCGAATATAACAAAAGAAGATTATATCATGTTCAGGAAAAGAAGTCTGATAGATAAGCTCTATGACGGCAGCACAAAGAATTTTGTTGCGGCTCTCTGTCAAAATGGGGAGCTCACAGAAGCGGACATTGAATCCGTCATAAAGAGGCTTGACAGAAAAGGAATGCAGCAGTACGGCGACACCTTGATTGCGGTTGCTGCCGATTCCATCAGAAAGATGCCCCTTTCGGTAACCATGTTTGAAGACAAGAAGAATCTGAAAGAAAGGTTAGGTGCTATTATGAAACATAAAAAGTACCCCAAAAGAACAGTCATTACGGCAAGTATCGTTTTGGTCACGATTGTTTGCGTTATTTTGGGAACCAGCGCATTACACGGTGCAAGCAGACATGATTACATGGATAATTTTTCTCTTCAGGATCAAATGCAAATTAGAGAGGGCAAACTGAAAGAAGCTATACGTAATTATGATAAAGAGAATAATCTTGCAGCACTTGTATCTATAAATTATTTGGATAGTGGTGAAATCACAAATGCCTATATATATCATAAGCCATGGAGAAAATCCTGATTCTGAAATTCTGAGCGGAATAAAGGCTCTTGCGTCTAAAGAGCTTGAATTGGACATCCAAAATATCTACCTAGAGTGTATATAGATTTCGGGGGGTGAATGGGGGTGACCTGCACTGCGCCTATTGCGAAATCTCCGCTAAAAAGCTATAATGGAGCTTGGATGGCCGAAGTGCCGGAAAACTATGCAGATCAAGAAGCGGCAGCTATGGCCGATCTCGCCATCCACACCAAAAAAGGCCTTGGCTACCAGATCGGAGACTGAACATGAGACTGTGGCTGCGCTATCTGAAAGAGAAAAGGCTCATCCTGCTTCTGTACGCCCTTACGGTATTTTTCTTCGTTGCAGTGGGATGCCTGTACCATATCGAAAATCTGGAGAAGCTCCTGTATGCCGCCCTGCTGACCTCCACGGTCTGGAGCCTGGCCCTGCTCGGTGAGGGGTTTCGGTATGTGCAAAAGAGCAGACAGCTGGAGAGGGCCTTCCATCACTTTGAGCATTGCGGGGAGCTGCTCTTCGATGAATCCGAAGAAAAGCGGATACAGGATTTGGAGGCCGGCATCGAAGCCGCGGAGAGCTTCCATGGGGCACAGCGCATGTTCCTGTCTTTAGTCTGCCAATCCCACCGGGAGGAGCAGCGGCTCTGGGAGGCGAAAGCTGCAGAGCGGGCCGACTATTATATGATGTGGACCCACCAGATCAAGACCCCCATCTCGGCCATCCGGCTTCTTCTGGACAAATCAGAGCTACAGGACAGGGACGCTTTCCTGCTGAAGGAGGAGCTGTTCCGGATCGAGCAGTACGCGGAGATGGTGCTGACCTTCCAGAGGCTGGAGAGCATCTCCTCCGACCTGGTGTTGGAAAGCCACGACCTGTACGCCCTGGTAAAGCAGGCCGTCAGGAAATATGCCCTGTCCTTCATCAACAAATCCCTAAGCTTGGAATTGCCTTCGTCGGAATCGGTGGATTTCATCCCATGGCAGATTCTGACGGACGAAAAATGGTTCGTCTTCTGCCTGGAGCAGCTCCTGTCCAACAGCATCAAGTACACCAACAGGGGCGGCATCTCCGTCAACGCCTGGACGGAGGGGGAGCGGGTGATGCTCTCCATCGAAGACACCGGCATAGGCATCCGCGCGGAGGATCTACCCCGCATCTTCGAAAAGGGGTTCACGGGCTACAACGGCAGGCTGGACAAGAAATCCACCGGCATCGGCCTGTACCTGTGCCGCCAGGTCTTCACCCATCTGAACGTGACCATACGGGCGGAAAGCCAGGAGGGCCAGGGCACCCGGATCATCCTGGGGATTCCAAATGCCGAAAAGAGCCCACGGCCATAAGACCTGCGGAAGGCTGCCCGCTAAGCTTGCAAAAATGTAAGGTAGCAAAAAGGAAATGTAAGGATGTTCGATGGCATTCCATTTCCTTTTTTTGTATCCTTATCTTGTGATGAAGAGCTGTGCAGCAGTTCCTCACGAAGCAAACAGAAGGCACAAGGAGGACGCATCATATGTCATTGCTGGAAGTGAAAAATCTAAAGAAAGTATATACCACCCGCCTGGGCGGCAACAAGGTACAGGCGCTGGACAACGTGAACTTCTCCGTGGAACAGGGAGAATATGTGGCCATCATGGGAGAGTCCGGCTCGGGAAAGACCACCCTGCTGAACATCATGGCATCCCTGGACAGGCCCACCGCCGGGCAGGTGATCCTGTCGGGCAGGGACATGGCGGAAATCAGGCAGAAGGACCTCTGCGCTTTCCGCCGGGACAACCTGGGCTTCGTCTTCCAGGACTTCAACCTCCTGGACACCCTTTCCCTGCGGGACAACATCTACCTGCCACTGGTGCTGGCAGGCAGCGACTACGGCCAGATGGAGACGCGCCTGGCCCCTCTGGCCGGTAAGCTTGGCATCGCGGAACTTTTGGAGAAATACCCCTATGAGGTCTCCGGCGGCCAGAAGCAGCGGGCCGCGGTGGCCCGGGCGCTGATCACGGATCCCCAGATCGTGCTGGCGGACGAGCCCACAGGAGCGCTGGACTCCAAGGCCTCCGCCAGGCTGTTGGACATCTTTTCCGAGGTGAACGCGGAGGGCCAGACCATCCTCATGGTGACCCACAGCACCCAGGCCGCCAGCCGGGCCGGGCGGGTGCTCTTCATCAAGGACGGCGTAATCTTCAACCAGATTTACAGAGGCCGGCTTTCGGACGACGAGATGTACCAGAAGATATCGGACACGCTGACCGTACTGCACACGGAGAGCAGGCACGCGCAGCGATTTGAACAGGAGGCATAATATGACCACAGCAAGAAAAAGACCCGCCAGCCTGCTGCCCAGGATGGCAGTCTCCAACATCCGCAAGAATACCACTACCTACCTGCCCTACATCGGCATCAGCACCTTTGCCATGTTCACCTACTTCGTCTTTGACCTGATACTAAAGAACGATATCATGTACAACCTGCCCAAGGGCGTCTATACCCTGATACTGATCAACATAGGCTTCTGGCTGTTGGGGATCATCATGGTGCCCTTCCTCTATTACACCAACAGCTTCCTGATCAAGCGGCGCAAGAAGGAGCTGGGCCTGTACAGCATGCTGGGGCTGGAGAAGAAGCACATCGGCATCATGATGTTCTGGGAGAGCCTGATTGTCTATGCCTGCGTGATGACAGGGGCCATCGTCCTGGGGCTGGTTTTCTCCCGACTGATTTTCCTGCTGCTCCTGAACCTGGCAAAGATGCAGGTGAACGTAGAGTTCACGGTAAGCCCGAAAGCCATCACGGACAGCCTGCTGTTCTACGCCTTCATCACTGTCCTGAACCTGACCGTGAACCTGATTCAGGTAGGCAAGGCTAACCCCGTGGAGCTGATGAGCGATTCCCGGAAAGGCGAGAAGGAGCCCCGCCATATCCTGCCTCTGAGCATCATAGGTATCTGCGCCATGGCAGCGGGCTACTATACCGCCCTCTCCTCGAAGCTGGCGACCCAGGTCTTCATGGAGTTCTTCCTGGCCGTCTTTCTCGTCATCATAGGCACCTACTTCCTGTTCACCTCGGGAAGCATCGCCTTACTGCGCTTCCTGAAGAGACGCAAGAAGTTCTACTACCGTCCGGAGCATTTCGTCACCGTCTCCGGCATGCTCTACCGCATGAAGAAAAATGCCGCCAGCCTGTCCAATATCTGTGTGTTCTCCACCATGGTCATCATCACGGCGGTGTGCACTGTGGTGGTGTACCTGGATATGGATACTATCGTGAGCTCCAATTTCCGGCGTGTGTTCGAGATCACCTGCTTCGGAAATGCCGCCGCGGATGCCCCTGCCCTGCAGCAGGACGCGAAGGCTCTGGCAGAGGCGAACCATGTGGCCCTGGAGGAGGAGTTCCTCTTTGACAGCATCGAGCTGTCCACCAAAAAAGAGGGAAATTCCTTCCTGTTCTGGGACGGATCGGGCAATATGTACACGGAGATGGAAATCGTACTGCTGATGACCCAGGACGAATATGAGCTGATGACAGGGACATCTGTCGCATTGGCTTCGGATGAGGCCCTCATCTACAGCAGCGGCCCGGATTTCGCCATGGATACTATCTGTTTCGAGACTTTGGAGTACCGGGTGAAAGAGGAGCTCTATGAGTGCGGCATCAGCCGGAAGACGCCCAACAACGCCTTTAGCAACACCTATCTTGCTGTGTTGTCCGATAAGGAGCAGACGGAAAAGGTATGCGCGGCATTTCAGATAGACAGTGCGCAGTCCCACACCTACTTCTATGGCTTCAGCGCCCAGGGGGAGGACGCGGATGTGGACGCATTCTCCGCAGCCCTGAGCCAGCATCTGAACACGGTATCTGGCTTCGCCGGGTATAGCGACCACAGAGCCGGCATGGCAGACCAGCGGAGCATGTACGGCGGGCTGCTGTTCATCGGCATCTTCTTCGGCCTCATCTTCCTGATCTGCCTGCTGATCATCATGTACTACAAGCAGCTCACGGAGGGCTTCGAGGATCAGAAGAACTTTGAAGTCATGCAGCAGGTGGGGATGAGCGACAAGGAAATCCGGCGCACCATCCGGACACAGATCAGTATGGTGTTCGGGCTTCCCCTGCTGGGGGCTGTCCTCCACACAGCCGTGGGGATGCGCATGGTGTATATGCTGCTGGGGGCCATCGGCTTCTTCGAGTCCGCCCTGCTGTTCGGCTGTACCGCGGCAGGCTGCCTGGTGTTCGCTGTCGTGTACTGCTTCAGCTATAAGAGGACTTCCATGGCGTATTACAGGATTGTGAGACAAATGGATAGATAGCGGTCTGCCAATCCGGTTGCTCCGGTACAGCTTCTCTGGAATTGGAAACGCAAAAAAATCCCCTTGTAAATGACATTTCAATGCCACTTACAAGGGGATTCGTCCTCAAAAGTTCGCTGACACCGCTAATTCTGTTTCAAGTTCTCAGATTGACAGCTCGCGCTTGCACGTTTTGCTCATTTGGAAGCGGATTGCACTGCTATTCAGTTGTAGGACTGATTATTCTTTAATCTTGTCAAGCTCTGTCAGGTTTACTCCTGCTACTGTCAACAATGCTTTTAAAGAGATATAATCTTTCTTTAAATTAGCATATGTTTTTGTTGCATTCTCCTCTTTTGCAAGTGCCATGTTTTCCTGGACTTTTGTAAAATCTTCAATGGCTCTTTGTGTTATCTCTAAACCGTTTGGCATATAATCACCTCTCACTTTCCAAAACGCCGCCTACATGTACCTGGTGATTCCATTATAACAGCCCTTTGGCAAGGTGTAAAGCCTTTATTCAGTTATCAAGGTGCTTTGTAGTGCCAATAGACGGCTTGCTTTGACGCTACACTCCTGTTTCAAGTGGCCGTCCTGTGAATCATATTGTGTCTGCATGAATGTTCCACTCCTACACCCTTTTCAGGCGCGTCAATCACGATGACCTCCCTTGCATTGAAGTCGCTCCTCCCGTTCCGGAACGGCTTGAAGTCCACCTGATGTCCCCTCGCTATGTGTCCCCCGCGCAGATTGGAGCAGTGGATGAAATATGTCTCCCGATCCTCTCCCAGGATGAATCCATACCCCGGTCCTGGAAGTGCAGTGAGGCCCATATGCGGCCTTTAATAGATGATATGTAAAATATGTGTCCGTGGGATTCAGGCACTAAAACAAGCCCACTATCAGGCATACCGCCATACCTGATAGTGGACTTATTCTGATGTCCAATATTTGCTTGATGCTCCGTTCCTTCCAGAACATAAATAAGCAAGCAGACTTCTCGTGAATACCTTTGGTAAAACCATCTACCAAAATTCGTACCAATTATACTACATAACGCTGAATGCTGCCTAATGTAATCATGCGAATGAACCAGTCAGCGTTATGCAGTCTGGTTTCACGGCAAGCGAAATCGTTAAGCAGTATATATACCAAAATAACCTTGATAATCTGCCATAATTTATGATAGCCTACGATACCTTGTCAGCATCCGCAAAACCAGCTTCAATGCTTGACTTTCCCATGTTTCCAAGGGTTCTTGTCCGGAAATCTTTCTTCCTAGTTTCCTGCCATCTGCGCAGCCACCTCAGCCGCAAAATCTTCTTGCTTCTTCTCGATGCCCTCGCCAGTCTCGAAGCGGACGAATCTTGCAATGCTCAGGTTCGCGCCGTTCTCCTTGGCTACCTGTGCCACATACTGCGCCACGGTCTGCTTGCCGTCCTCGGCCTTGACATACACCTGCTCCAGCAGACATACTTCCTTCAGCTCCTTGTTCAGACGGCCGTTGACAGCGCCCTCGATAACCTTCTCGGGCTTCCCTGCCATCTTGGGATCCTGGGCAATCTGCGCAGCCAGAATCTCTCTCTCATGGGCCTTGTACTCCTCGGACACGTCTGCCGTAGCCACATACTTAGGATTCAGGGCAGCCACCTGCATGGCAAGGTTCGTCAGGGCCTCCTTCACGGCATCGTTCACCACATCCGTCTTGGCCTCGACGATGACGCCGATGCGCCCGCCGCCGTGTACATAGGTAGCCACACAGCCTTCCGCAGCCTCCACCTTCTCGAATCTCCTGATGCTGAGCTTCTCGCCGATGACGGCAATCTTGTCCACCAGAATTTCCTTCACCTTCTTGGAGCCGTCCTCAATCCAGCCCTCTTCCAGGAACGCATCGATGTCCGCAGCGCCGGATTCCACAGCCTGCTTCGCCACTGCCTCCACGAACTGCTGGAAAATCTCATTCTTCGCCACGAAGTCTGTCTCGGAATTCACCTCCACCACTGCGGCTACATTGTCGCCCTTGGTGGCGATGCGGCAGATGCCCTCCGCAGCGATCCTGCTCTCCTTCTTCACAGCCTTGGCCTGTCCGTTCTTCCTCAGGACTTCCACGGCCTCTTCCATATTTCCATTGGTCTCGTTCAGAGCCTTCTTGCAATCCATCATACCGGCTCCGGTCTGCTCACGCAGTTCCTTGACCATTGCCGCTGTAATCTCTGCCATTTATATCATCCTCCTGTCTTCGTTATGCCGCGCACACAGCGCCTGTCGTTCCGTCCCTATGAATTACGCCTCTTCCTGGGCAGCCACTTCCTCGATATCCCGGGCTTCGCCGGCCTGTGCCGCTACCGCTTCCTCTGTATAGACAGCCTCGCCCTGGTTCGCCTCAATGACGGCATCAGCCATCTTGGAGACGATCAGCTTCACTGCCCTGATGGCGTCATCGTTTCCGGGAATGATGTAATCCAGCTCCTCGGGATCGCAGTTGGTATCGCCGATGCCGATCAGTGTGATGCCCAGCGTCCGGGCCTCCTGTACACAGATTCTCTCTTTCTTGGGGTCTACTACAAAGATGGCGTCAGGCACTCTGGTCATGTTCCGGATGCCGCCCAGGTTTTTCTCCAGCTTCTCCCATTCCTTCTTCAGCTTGATGACTTCCTTCTTGGGAAGTACGTCAAAGGTGCCGTCCTCGGACATCTTCTCGATGGCATGGAGCCTTCCGATGCGGGACTGGATGGTCTTGAAGTTGGTCAGCATGCCGCCCAGCCATCTCTCATTTACATAGTACATGCCGCAGCGCTCAGCCTCGGTCTTCACGGCGTCCTGGGCCTGCTTCTTGGTGCCCACGAACAGGATGGTGCCGCCCTGAGCAGCGATTTCGGAGACGGCCCTGTAGGCCTCGTCCACTTTCCCCACAGACTTCTGCAGGTCGATGATATGGATGCCGTTCCTCTCCGTGAAGATGTAGGGAGCCATCTTAGGGTTCCATCTTCTGGTCTGATGTCCAAAATGGACACCTGCTTCAAGCAGCTGTTTCATAGAAATAACGCTCATGTCCTTACCTCCGTTTGGTTGTTTTCTTCCGCATGGCTTTCCCGCCGAATCCGCGTCTTGACCCGGCAGACTCCGCCAACTACCCCTAGTACACCGGTGCATTAGGAGCACCATTGCCGAATGGGCCTGCGTGTTTTTTGCCTTCTGTGGCAGCCGTTGGACAGCGCATCTACGCGCTTTCCAACATTTTGCATTATAACACAATACCTCCTGCCGCGCAAGAGGTATTGACAAAATTCCTGTTCTGATTTCTCATCGGTGAAGTGAAAAGTTAACTTCCACTTCTTGGGGGTGCAAGTAGAAGTTAGTCTTTCCCCAACTTCCACTTGAAATCCAGTGGCATTTAGTCTTACACTTTCCTTATCGGCAGATGCCTCCCCGACTGGAGGTAACACTATGGAAAACACAAATGCCTATTCCCATCTGACACTGGAAGAACGCCGCATCATACTCAAAGGCATTACCAATGGTTCTACCAAAACTGCCATCGCACAGACCATCGGTAAGGACAAGTCCACCGTCGGCAAGGAAATCAAAGCGCATAGGATCCTGGTTAAAAAATGCCCTCTCCCGCTGGAATGCTCCGCCTACAGGAAGTGCCACTTTGACAGGCAGTGCACGCCTGACTGCCCTGATTACACGCCTTTCCGCTGTTCCCGGCGGGACCGCTCCCCCGGTGCCTGTAACGGCTGCGCAGACCGCAGCAGGTGCCGTTTCGACAAGTATGAATACAACCCTGAAAAAGCCCAGGCCGTCTACCGGGAGACCCTGCAGGACTCCAGGGCCGGGGTCAACCTGACTTCCGCAGAGGCCAAAGCCATGGCGGACATCATCGGCCCGCTCCTGCGCCAGGGGCTCTCCCCTTACCAGATCCTTCAGGCGCATCCGGAGCTCAATGTCTGCGAAAAGACCATCTACAACTACATCGAGTCCGATGTGTTCCATGAAGTCGCCGGCATAACCGTCATGGACCTGCGCAGGAAGGTTTCCAGGAAGCCCAGGAAGAACAGGGCCGTCTCCTATAAGAAGCGGCAGGACAGGCGCTACCTGCAGGGGCGCACCTACAGGGACTACTGCACCTACCTTGCAGAATGCCCTGATGCCTTCGTCACCCAGATGGACACTGTCTATAATGACGAGTCCACCGGGCCTTTTATCCAGACCTTCAAGTTCGTGAAGTCCGGCCTGCTCTTCGCGTTCCTGCACCAGGAGAAGACCGCCTCCGCCATGCTCTCCGGTGTCTGCCGCCTGGAAGAGATCCTCACCCCGGCGATTTTCCGCAGGTACGTGCATGTCCTGCTTACCGACCGTGGGCCCGAGTTCACCGCGGCACAGGCCATGGAGACCGCCGCTGACGGCTCCCGGCGCACCAGGGTGTTCTTCTGTGACCCCATGCAGTCCGGGCAGAAAGGGACACTGGAGAACAAGCATGTTGAACTGCGCTACATCCTCCCGAAGCAGACTGACCTGCGGGGCCTCGGGCTGGCGGGCCAGCACGACCTCAACCTTGTCCTGAGCCATGTGGACTCTGCACCGGTTGAGTCCCTGGGCGGGAAGAGCCCGCTGGACCTCACCGCTTTCCTTTACCCGGACCTTTATGAGAGGCTCCTGGCCTTCGGCATCCGCAGGATCGACACCGACAATGTGGTTCTGAAGCCATACCTTTTAAAGAACAGGTAAATACTTATGCCCATGTCTGAAAACAGTTGACAATGTAAATGTATATCGGGTGGGTGCTTCTGCGATACAGGACAGGATTGCAGCAGATGAATGCGCCCACAGGTAAAGAATGTATGGCATCTGCCGGGAACCGAATCGGCCCAATCCAGGTGGAACTTAGTCCTGCACTTGAAAAAGCTGTCTATATTCCGCCTGGTGGTTTATGCCCTAAAATCAGCTTTTTCACCATGGTTCCCGGCGTACCATAAGGCTGGCTGTAGAAGTAACTTCTATTTCCCTATAATATTTTTTTAAAAAACCGCTTTCTGCAACAGTAACGGCAACTTCCACACCGGGGCCTTTAGAAGTGGAAGTTAACTTTTCACTTCACCCTGATTTCTCATCTGTTTCCCATGATGATGCTTACGATTTCTTCATCGCTGGTGCCTCTGGGAATCTCATAGACACCCTCCTGGATGCCCCGGGAATAGCTGTTTGAGCAGATATAGTAGTCCAGGCTGTCCGCGTCCTCTATCAGTCCCAGCTCCTCCAGAAGCTCACAGACGCTGTAGGAGGTGACTCCCTCCTCGATGACCACAGTGACCCTCTCTCCTTCGGCTCCAGTGCCGCCTGACTGGGCAGAGCCTGGCGTCCCGCCCCCGTCGTCCTGCCCATTTCCTTCCGCATCCTCCTGGGAGCCATGAGGCGCGGAACCTTCCTCCTCGTCCCTGGCCTCTCCCCCGGTGTCGGAATCCCCTTCTCCTTCCGGTGCGCCGCTCCCCTCTTCTCCCGGATCCGCATCCGGTTCAGAGCCGCTCCCCGCACCTTCTCTCCCATCGGATTCCCCTCCGGGATCCGGCGCGGTGCCGGAATCATCGGAAGATTGCCCCCCGGGGATGTCCGACAGCTTCATGGAATCGCTCTCCACCATCCCAAGCTCCAATGCCTTGGCTTTTATCTCCGCATCGCTCAGGGGAAGCTTCTCCCCCTTGACCACCCCCATAAGCAGGGCGGTGACGATAATCCCGATTCCCAATCCACGCATTTGATATCTCAGTTTCACTTATTTCCTCGATTCTGTCAGCCTTGAAACAAATCAATCACCAGCTTTACTTCCCCAATGCCCAGCTCCAGCTCCCTGGCGATATCCGCCACCGCTTTACCCTGGCCATAGAGCGCCATAATCTTCTCCTTGCTGCTGCCGGGTTCCGCGCCCTCCCAGGCACCGTCCGTCCCGGATGCCGGCTCGGGCTCCATGAACAGCTCCTCCGTCTGCTCCGCCTCCCGAACCGCCTTTCCCTGGTCTACAGACAGATGGTCCTCCGCCGGAAAGGAAGGCTCGCTCTTAGCCTCCTCCGTCTGCCGCTTCAGGGCAGCCATGGCCTTCTCCGCTTCCTTTACGGCACGGTTCACCTCCGCCATCGTATTCTTCAGGCTGGCATGCTTGTTGTTGAGCATGTCGTAGAGGAACATGACCTCCTCATGGCTTTTGTGGATTTCCGACAATACCGTATCGGAATATTCATTGACCGCCATGATCTTTTCGTTGGACAGGCGCTCCAGGGAACGCTCCGTCTTCTCCATCGCATAGGATATCGACCCATCCGTGGCCTCGTCCACGGATTTGCGCATGGCGGCAAGCTCTCTGTCCACCACTGCCCTGATATCCTCCTCCGACAGGGCATCCCCGGCCGCTCCCTTCCTGTCCGGGATAAAGAAGCTCAGCAGGAAAATGATTCCCCCGGCTACCAAAAGGACAATCTCCATTATATCCATCTTCGTCCATCCATCCTGGCCCCAGGCATGGGCGACAGCGCCAAAGCGCTGTCATATCCGCCCGCAGGGTCAAATCTTCATGTCAAATCCCCCGGTCTTCTTCGCCACCACGCGCTCCTGGGCGTTCTGCTTCTTCCGGTTCCTTCCGCCGTCCCCGCTGTACTTGTTGTTCCCCTTCTCCTTGGCGTCGGGTCTGTTCTCATGCCACTGGGTGTCATCGCTCTGATGCACCCCGCGGATGTTCTGCTCCGTGGTCTTCTGGAACTGCTGGCTGAAATTCGCCTGGTCCACGTTTACCTTGTTGTCCTCGTTATGCTTGATCGTGGTATAATCCTGTGCCCTGGAAATCGTTGTCAGTTCAATGGATCCAAATGCCATAATCTGCCTCCTTTCGCGATGGAACGCCCCTCTACATGGCCACCATCCGCACCTCGCCGTCCTCCTTGACGAATTTGCAGTATCGGTAATCGTTCTGAAGGGTCTTCGACACGTTACGGATGACGATGGTGGTGTTGGGGTAAGCCTGCTCATTGATGATGACCTCTCCCTGCTGCCTGTTCTCCATCATGGCCTGAAGCTCTTCGATGCGCGTGTTCAGCTTTTCCAGCTCGGCCGACTTTTCCTGTATCAGCGATACCACGCTCCTCATATATCTCAGCTGGCTCTCGTTGTACTTGAAGCCCTTCTTCTGCTTCTCCTTGAAATTGTCGAAGACCACCTGGGCCGCGTCCACTGTCTTCCTGCTCTCCTCCACGGTCTTCTGGGCCCGGTCGTACTGGGATTTGATCAGGGGATCCACCCCCACCTCCAGGGTGGTGGCCGTGCTCATGCTGCCGCCCACGGTCTTGGCCGTGATGGAGTTCGCCGCCTGGACCAGCCCGCCCAGGATGATGCCCCTCCTGCCGTCCACCCGCACGTCTGTGCCCGCGGTGACCACGCAGTGCATGATGGCCTCGGACTCCAAATAGCCGCCCGTCACCACCCTTGCGTTCTCCAGGAACTTCACCATGATGTTGCCCCCGGCCCGCAGATAGCCTTTTCCCATGCCGTTCATGCCCTTGGCGATGACTATATTGCCCCCGGCAATGACCCTGGCGCTCTCCACGCCGCCGTTTATCACCACATTGCCCCCGGCCTTCACCTCCATGTTGGCGGTGACGCTGCCGGATATCTCAATGCTCCCGTCGTAATCGATGTTTCCCGTAGACAGATCCACGTCCTTCACCTTATACACCGTGGACACCACCACCTTGCCGTCCAGAAGGACTACATGGCCGTCTACATCAGAGGTGATGGAGAGCTTATCATCGGAAAGGGTGATGTTCTTGCCGAACTTCAGGGTCTCCTTCTTCACATCCCTGGGCTTGATCAGGCTACCGTACACATCATGCCCGGCCTGGCCCTGGCGCTCCGGGATGATCCGCGCCAGCACATCTCCCTTGCGGCACTGGTTGATGGTGGTCAGATTATAATAGTCCACCCTGCCATCCTCCAGATGGGCGGGACGCTTGCCTCTGTCCGTGTTGAAGCTGTACTCTATCCGCGCGTCCTCCCCCTGATCCGGCTTGTCGCCCCTGGCCACCAGGATGTCCGTACAGTACATGCCCTCGGAGCCGAAATGCTCTTTCAGCATTTCCTGCTTTATCCCATAGGTAATCTTCTGCTGCCTGATCTCCCCCAGAAAACGGTCTATGGTCAGCCGCTTTCCGCCCTCCGAAGGGGGGATGAAGCGCGCCGTGGCGATCATGCAGTCCTTGCTCACTGTCAACATATAGGTCTCGTCGCAGACAGGGCAGTCCCCGCTGTCCAGATGGCAGACGCCGCCTGTCCCCATGCTGAACTCCATCTCTACCTGTCTTCTGTCATATTTGATTTTCCGATCGTTCAGATATTTCCAGACCTCATCTAAGCGTATTTCCTCTCCGCTGCCGCTGGGATGATAAAAAGCGATGCCGTATCCTCTGGAATCCTTTACCAACTGAAAGTAACCATTCTGCATAGACCACAATCTCCTTCTGTTTAATTATCTGAGAGAATTCCCATGTAGTTCCCCATCTTACCTTTCATCTTCTTCAGTGCCCTGGTATGCAGCTGCGATACCCTGGACTCGGAAACCTCCAGTATATTGCTGATTTCCTTCAAAGTAAGATCCTCATAATAGTAAAGAGTGATTACCTTCTGTTCTTTCTCGGTCAGAAGCAATAATGCCTCTCCCAGCACCTTCGTCAGCTCTTCCCGCTCCACCCGCTCCTCCGGCGCTTCGAAATGGGATGTGGTATGTCTGCTGCCGTCGTGGGATACATCGCTGCCCTGCTGCATATATTCATCCAGAGAGACCAGTCCCGTAATCTTCATCTGTGACTGCCAGTCCAGGTATTCCTCATCGGATATGCCAAGGCCTCTGGCAACTTCCTCATCCGTGGGAGCACGGCCCTCGCTCTGCTCGATCTCCTTTATCACCGCCTCGATCTTCTTCTGCTTCTGCCGGATTGTCCGGGGAATCCAGTCCATCTTCCGGATCTGATCCAGGATGGCCCCACGGATGCGGAGGCTGGCATAGGTCTCGAATTTCACGTCCTTGAGACAATCGAACTTGTCTATGGCGTCTATCAGGCCGAAAATGCCGTAGCTGACCAGATCCTCGTATTCCACATTGTAGCCCAGATACATGCTGAGCCGGCCTGCCACCACCTTTACGAGAGGAGCGTACTCCAGAATGATCGTCTCTCTGGTTTCAGGTGATTTCGTCTTCGCGTATTCTTCTAAGAGTTTCTTCTTGCCTACATCATCCATGAAACCTTCGCTCCTCTTTTCATCATTTATACTGCGCACCGGTTAAATTTGCAGTGCAACCCGACTGCAGACCGCCAGCCAAGTACTTTCCTGGAGATACCGCTGTAAATCCTGGCGCTCTACAGTATATATGGCCAATTATGCCAGACATCGCCTGATGCGTCAAGCGTATTTTTCATATAGGCACTATACTATTCCTGTACCTGTTCCTGTTCCGTCTCCTGTCCGGGATTTTCCGAATCCTTCTCGATGACCTCGCCTTCTTCTCCCCGCTTTTCCTCGTTCTGCTTCTCGAAATATCCTATCGTCCATATCAGCACGCTTCCCAGTACATAAAAGAGCAGCAATACCGCAAACAGCGCCATAAGCCGCACGTTCACGGGATATCTCTTTATGTAAGTGATGATGCATGTCACCGCTCCGGCCGTCAGCATCAGAAGGAGCGGTATATTCTTCCTGTTCATACGCGCCTCCCTCTCATATGACCTTCTCCGGCTTTCCCACCGCGCGGATATGATAGGCCCCTGTCTCAGGATAAAAGATGACCGTCCTGCCGTAATTCAGCCCTGTATCCGCCGCCTGGATCGGAATGTTGAGCTGCCTGAGCTTCGCCCTGACCGCTTCCACATTGCGCTCTCCCACCTTCCCTACGGCGTTGGCCCCGCCGCCCTGGAAATTGAACATATTGGCTCCGCCAGCAATCTTTGCCACCATGCGGATCCGCCTGGCTCCCAGCCGCTCCATCTGCCTGACCAGCTCCTCTATGCCCGTGTCCGCGAACTTCGCGATATTATGCTGTCCGCCCGTAATCGCCTTACTGTCCGGCAGCATGATATGTACCAGGCCGCCAACCTTATTCATCGGATCCCTGATTGCAATCCCCACACAGGAACCCAGCCCCAGAGTCATCACCCCATTGGGGCTCGTGCAGGTCTTCAGATCTGCTATTCCTACTTTGAATATCTCACTCATGCGCCACTTCCATATCCTTTTTATCCGCTATTTTTTACTTTCCACGAATAAAAATATTGATTTATACCATAGGTACGCCCAATGCTGTCAGTATCTTTTCATAGGATTCCAAATCGGGAATCAGTATGAAATATCCGTCCAGCTGCACTTCGTCATAGAACTGGGACTGAATCAGCAGAATCTTGTCCCCGTAGATCCCGAACTGGATAGCCGGTACGCTGAGTATGGCTCCGGCCATGTCCACCGTCACTGCAGGAGGGGAGGGGAATACCTTCATGTTGGTCATGGTAGACAGGGAATTCAGATAAGCGCCCGTGATGATGTTCCCCACCTCCTGCATGGCGGACAGTCCCATCTCTTCGAATTCCATCCCCTCCGGAAGCATCCCTCCGGTAATCTTGCCTATCAGATGCCTGGCGCTGTTCTCCTCCACCATGAACATCATATATCCCGTGATGTCTCCCTCCACGGCCAGCAGCACGGCAGCCATGATCTGCTCCTCGCCGCCCATGAGCTCTCCCACCTCGGAAAACTCCAGCAGCCTGACCTGAGGAACCTTCATGTCCACCTTGCACTGGAGCATCTGGGACAATGCCGTCATGGCATTGCCCGCGCCGATGTTGCCGATTTCCGTCAGCACATCGTAATACTGTTGCGAAACATGATCCAAACTAACGTCTTTCATATATTACCCCCGTGCGTGCCCTGACACGCATTTTTTTGCATCCGTCTGCGCCGCGCGGATGCGCCCGCTCTCTACGCCTCGGTATTGAACCTCTTCTTCTGCCTGCTCTTGCGCTCTTCCTCGAAGATGTATTTGATGATCTCCTCCCGCTCCACCGGGTCTATATCATAATACTGCACCCTGTGCTCATACGTGCCGGGGCGGTTGTCCAGCTCTATGCAGCTGATCACTTTGCTGATCACTTCATACTTCTTATGTTCCCCGCCGTTCATCAGGTGGTAGCTGCAGTACAGCAGGCTGCCCTGTTCGAAGCGATGGGTGGACACGAAGCGCAGCCCTCCGCCGCTGATGTCCACGATCACGCTCTCCTTCAGGGGCAGGTCGCCCGCCAGGGTATAGGGCATCCTGCTCTCCACGGTCTGTACCTCGTCCTCCCGCAGCATCCTGGCATGCATCTCCAGCGCACAGCGCAGACGGTAGAACTCTCTCCGCTGATACTTGCGCAGGTTGCTGGTCATCTCCACCAGGAGCAGATACGCGTTGTTGCTCTTATAGCGGTCGATGACCCTGCCCAGGCACTGGAACAAGCCGCTGGAGCCATAGAAGATCATATCGTATTCACTGTCTATGGGAAGCAGAATCAATTTCGTCTTCTCCATAGGCATCTTGATCTCGATGGTATCCTCGGACTGAATCTCGTTCACCTCGCTGTGATATACCTTCACTGGAGCCCCGGGCTTCTCGTCAAATTCATGCGACACGGCCTGCAATTCAATCTTATCCCCAATCGATATAAATTTGGAAAACATAACAACCACCTGCCTTTACTGTTCATTTTACCGTTTTCTGGTAATGATATGTGAAAAAAATGCTGCCATCCCTCTCCTGGGCTGCCTTCCCGACTCCTCCTTGTCCAGGAGCCTGGCCGCAATGCGCTCATAGGCCGCCGTGGACCTGGCTGACGGATTATGCAGGGACACCGGAATCTGCTGCATCACCGACTTGGGGAGCTGGGAATCCTCCGGCACATAGCCCAGATAGGTCATGGGCACCTTCAGATAGCGTTCTATCACCGCGTTCAGCTTGTTGAAGAGAATCTGCCCCTCCGCTCCCTTCTGCACCCTGTTGGCAATCAGCTTCACCTTCATGGTGTCCGCGTCGAACCTGGGATGGCGGTACAGGGCCTTCACCAGCGAATAGGAATCGGTGATGGACGTGGGTTCCGGCGTGGTCACCAGGAGGATCTCGCCGCTGGCAATCAGGAACTCCAGCACGGCATCCGAGATGCCCGCCCCTGTATCCACGATGATGATGTCGGCAATGCTGTCCAGCTGGGCCAGGTTCTGGATGATGTAATTCAGATAATCCCGGCTTAGGTTGGACATCCCCACGATGCCGCTCCCGCCTGAGATGAAGCCCACCTCCATGGGGCCCCATGTGATGATGTCCCTGATGCCCTTCCCCTGATAGATCAGGTCGCACAGATTATGCTCAGGTACGGCACCGAACATAATCTCTATATTCGCCAGTCCGAAGTCCGCGTCCAGGATGATGACCCTCTTCCCCATTTTCCTGAACTGGATAGCCAGATTGATGGAGGTATTGGACTTTCCCACGCCGCCCTTGCCGCTGGTGACGGCAATGACACGGGCCAGGGGTTTGGACTGTTGCTGGCCTGCCTTTAGGATTCGTAACTGTTCTGCCTGGTCCATCTCTTACCTCCTTGTGTATCTTCCTGTCCCGGAATGCCTTTCTTCCATGGAACGCTCTTCCTCCGCTTTATCCTCATGCATTCCGCTCCTGCTTCTTGCTCAGAATCTGCTTTACCGCCTTTTGGGGGTTGAACTGCTCGATGTCACTCGGCACATTCTGTCCATAGGTCACGAAAGCGATGGGCGTATCCGTATAGAGCTTCAGGTTCAGCAGGTTCCCCAGCACGTCCGTCTCGTCCAGCTTCGTGAAAATAAGCTGATAGTCCGCGATCTGGCTGTACCGGGATACGATCCTAGTCAGATCCCTGTATTTCGTAGTGGCGGAAAGCACCAGGAATACCTGGCTCTCCCCTGCCTCCCGCACCACCTCCACCAGTCTCTTCATATGGTTCAGTTGTTCCTCATTCTGATGGGAATGTCCCGCGGTGTCCACAAAGATATAGTCATATCCCTCGAATTCGTGTATGGCTTCCCTGGCCTCCTCCTCGGAATAGATGACCCGAAAAGGGACTTCCAGGATATTGGCATAGGTGCGAAGCTGGTCTACCGCGGCGATGCGGTAGGTATCCGCCGTCAGGAGCGCCACCCTTTTCTTCTCCTCCACCACGTAATCGCTGGCGATCTTGGCTATGGTGGTGGTCTTTCCCACCCCCGTGGGACCCATGAAGACTACAATCTTCGGATGTCCCTCCGCGGCGGTGATTCCGTCCGCCCTGCCGAACTTCAGGATCATTTTCTGGTAGATATTTCCCAGGATATAGTCAAAGGGAAGATTGGACTGCCCTGACACATCCACCTCGTCCACAATCTGATTCGCGTATTTCTCGTCCACCTCGCTCTCCAGCATGGTGTTGTACAGAAGTTTCATGAAGCGCTGCTGCTCGGTAATCTCCTCCTTCTCCTCCATGTCCTCCGCTTCCGCGCATTCCTCCGAATCCGAACCGTCCTCCTCGCCTGCCAGCTGCTCCCTGCGCTCCAGCTCGCTCTGCTGGAACCGGCTCACCAGCAGGTTCTGGAGATTGTCCAGCTTCCTCTCGATGGACGCCCTCTCCTCCATGGAATCCTCCGCAGGCCGCAGGGCGCTTCCCCCGCCGGATACCGGCCGTCCTCCCTGGAGCACGGTCCGGGCCGCTGCGGGATTCCCCGCCGATGCGGGGATTCCCTCCCTGCTTGGAGAACGCTTCACATCGCTCTCCTCCTCCAGCGCCACGGTGACTTCAATCATCTTCGGCCGAAACAGTGCCTTCATGCCCTTGGGCTTCACGGTCTTCACATTCATGATGACAACGCCGCTTCCCAATTCCTTTTTGGCAGCCTCCACCGCCTCCTCTTCCGTTTTGCCCAAAAACTTCTTGATTATCATCTTATGCTGTCACCATCCCCACAGACTGTAATTCCACATTCGTCTCCACTTCATTATATGACACTACTACCAGTTCCCTGTAATAATCTTCTGTCAATCTCTTGAAATACATACGCACGATGGGAGAAGTGATCACAATCGGGTTCTTTCCAAGGTTCTCCAGCTTCTGGACCTCCTTGCCCACCGAATCGATGATTGCCCGTGACCTCCCCGGATCCAGATTCAGGAAAGCGCCGTTTTCCGTCTGCTTCACGCTTCCCATAATCTCCTGCTCCACCTTGGGATCCAGCGTGACCACATTGGTGGTCTCGTGAGGCGGGAAGTACTTCGTGGAAATCGCCCGCTTCAGGCTCTGCCTGACATATTCCGTCAAAATATCCGTATCCCTGGTAGCCGGAGCATAGTCCGCCAGGGTCTCCATGATGGTCAGAAGATCCCGGATGGAGATGCCCTCCTTCAGCAGGTTCTGCAGCACCTTCTGGATCTCGCCCAGCCCCAGGAGCTTGGGAACCAGCTCATCCACCAGCGAGGGATTGGTCTCCTTCATATTGTTCACCAGGTTCTGGACGTCCTGTCTGCTCAGCAGCTCATCGATGTGCTGCCGGATGATCTCCGTCAGATGGGTGGCGATGATGGACGGCGGATCCACCACGGTATAGCCCAGGCTCTCCGCCCGCTCCCTCTGCCCCTCCGTAATCCAGATGGCAGGAAGATGGAAGGAAGGCTCGAAGGTAGGGATGCCCGTAATCTCCTCCTCCACATAGCCGGGGTTCATGGCCATGTAGTGGTCGAAGAGGATTTCGCCCTCGCTGACCTGTATGCCCTTGATCTTGATGATATACTGGTTGGGGTTCAGCTGGATATTGTCCCGCAGACGGATGATCGGCACCACAGTACCCAGCTCCAGCGCGATCTGCCGTCTGATCATGACCACACGGTCCAGCAGGTCTCCGCCCTGGTTCACGTCGGCCAGGGGGATGATTCCGTAGCCGAACTCCAGCTCGATGGGATCCACCTGAAGGAGGCTTGCCACATTCTCAGGCTGGCGCATCTCCTCCGCCGCCTCCTCGTCGCTGTCCACCTCCCGCTCGATGGCCTGAGTCTCCAGATTGCTGGCAATCATCCGGCCGCCTACGATGAAGAGGAGCCCCAGCCCCAGGAACAGGATGGTGTTCAGATCCGTGAATATGGACAAAAACGCCAGCGTCCCGCCCACCATGTACATGACCTTCGGTATCCCGAAGAGCTGCCTGATAATGGCCGGGCCGAACTCTGACTCCTTGCTTCCCTTTGTGACCAGCACACCGGTGGACAGAGAGATGAGCAGAGAGGGAATCTGGCTCACCAGGCCGTCACCGATGGTGAGGATGCCATAATTGTCCAGCGCGGTCATGACATCCATGCCGTTTCGCAGCATTCCCATGGCTATGCCGCCCAACAGGTTGATGAGCGTCAGCAGGAGTCCTGCGATGGCATCTCCCTTGACGTACTTCACGGCACCGTCCATGGAGCCGAAGAAGCTGGACTCCAGCTGAATCTTCTCACGCCTCTCCCTGGCCTCCCTGTCATCGATGGCACCGGTGTTCAGATCCGCATCGATAGCCATCTGCTTACCGGGCATGGCGTCCAGCGTGAATCTGGCAGTGACCTCAGCCACGCGCTCGGAACCTTTGTTGATGACCAGGAACTGAATCATGATCAGTATGATGAAGACGATCGCGCCGATAATCAGGTCGCCGCCGCCTACGAACTGTCCGAAGGTCATTACCACATTTCCGGAGGTGCCCGTCTTCAGGATCAATCTCGTGGAGGACACGTTCATTGCTATCCGGAAAATGGTGGTGAACAAAAGAATGGTAGGGAAGTACGACATATCCAGCACTTCCTTGATGAACATGCAGGCAAACAGAACCGTAAAAGCGATAGCAATATTCAATGCCATGAACACATCCAGTATGCCCGCCGGAAGCGGCACGATGAACATCATGAACGCCACCAGCACATAGATGGCTATCATAACGTCTGTTCTCGCCATTTTATCGCTCATGCTGTCGTCTCCTCCCCAGATTTCCCTGAATCCCAGTAGTCTATGAATCTCACCTTAAATCTTCCCCTGTAACTGATATACAAAAGCCAGCACCTCTGCCACCGCCTGATACAGCTCCGGCGGCACCGCCTGCCCGATATCCACGTTGGCGTACAGCATCCGGGCCAGCGGCTTGTTCTCTACAATCTCGATTTTGTTCTCCCTGGCCACCTCTTTGATACGGGCCGCCAGATAATCCTCTCCCTTGGCTATCACCAGGGGCGCGTCCGCCACCTGCGGGTCATACTTGATGGCCACCGCATAGTGGGTGGGGTTCGTGATGACCACGTCCGCCTGGGGCAGGGACTGCATCATGCGCTTCATGGAGGTCTCCCTCATCTTCTGTCTGATCTTGCCCTTGACCTGAGGATCGCCTTCCTGCTGCTTGAACTCCTCCTTGACCTCCTGCTTGGTCATCTTCATGTCGTTGGAGAACTTGAACTTCTGGTAGGCGTAATCCGCGAAAGCCAGCACCATATAGAAGACAGCCACCCGTATCCCCAGATCTGTCACGATACCCGCCACCAGCTCCAGGGCCTGCATAAGCGTCACGTCGTAGAGGTTGAACAGTATGGGCCATTTATCCTTTAAGTAGCTGTAGCACACATACCCAATCAGCGCGATTTTGGCGATGGACTTCACCAGCTCCACCAAAGCGTTCACGGAGAAGATCTTCTTGAAGCCGCTGATCGGATTCAGCTTGTTGAACTTGGGCTTCATGGGCTCCAGGCTGGGCTTCCACTTCACCTGCGCCACGTCCGTGAGGAACGCGATCAAGTACCCCACCAGCAGGATGGGGGCTATGATCGTCAGCACGCCCAGCAGCAGCTGGCTGAACAGGATGCTGGCCTCCCGCTCCGGCATGGTGTCCTGCCAGTACATCGTCACGTCCGGAATCTTGCTGTAGATATTGTTGAACACATCCAGGAACTGTATTCCCATATGTCCTACCCAGAACTTCAGTATCAGGAACAGCGCCAGAAGCTCCAGGCCGTTGGTGAGCTCCCGGCTCTTGGCCACCTGTCCCTTCTTGCGGGCATCGCTCAGCTTCTTTTGGGTGGCGGGCTCTGTCTTCTCGCCCCCCATGCCCTCCTTTGCAAAAAACTGCAGATTATAGCGAATCATGTCATGCCTCCCACAAAGGAATGGATCATTCTCTTCATCTCATCGAACACAAAATCCCCTATCCCCGGCAGCATGCCTGCCGTCAGGAAGAGCACCGACAGCCCCACTAAGACCTTCAGCTGGATACCAACGGCGAACATGTTCATCTGGGGCGCCACCTTGGCCAGCACGCCCAGCACCGCGTTCAGCAGCAATATGGAGCAGAATATGGGCAGCACGATGCGGAAGCCGATGATGACATAATCCGACAGGAACTCCAGCATGGAATCCACCAGGGAATCCGCACGGAGCACAGCCCCGTTCACGGGAATCAGTATAAATGTATCCGCCAGGGCGCCAAAGAGATACCGGTACATCCCCGTGGCGATCATCATGAGCATCAGCACATACTGGTACAGCGCGCCCGTGATGCTGGTGCTCTCCCTGGAGGTGGGATCCATCAGCGTCACCATGGACAATCCTGTCTCCATGTCCGCGATAGAGCCCGCAAAGTTCACGATGGAGGTGCAGATATTGGCCGCCAGGCCTATCAGCAGCCCCACCAGCGCTTCCTTCAGCACGATGACCGTATACCCTGCAAGCGACGAATAGGTCACCGCCTCTGCGGGCGTCAGGGCCTGGTACAGAAGCAGCGATGTGAAAAAGCTGATGGCGACCCGCACATTGGCAGGCGTATTCTTCATGCTGAAGAAGGGGGCCACATATACAAAGCATGACACCCTGACCAGAATCAGCAGGAAATATTCCAGATCATAAATGGAAAAGGAATAGTCAATCATCCGCCATGCCCCTTAACCGCCGGCATATAAGCCGAAATTCGTCCACAGCTCCGTCATGAATTCCAGAATAGCCGTCATCATCCAGTTTCCGAACAGAATCATCGAAAGGAACACACAGATAATCTTCGGCACGAATGTCAGCGTCTGCTCCTGGATAGATGTCACTGTCTGGAAGATACTGACCACCAGGCCTACGCACAGCGAGACCAAAAGCATCGGCAGCGAAACCTTGATAATCAGGAACAATGCCTGTTTTGTGATATCCATTACCGCATCTACAGTCATCTAAGCATCCCTCCTCTCCTCTAAAGCCAAGCCCTCAATTGCTCTCATTTCATCTCAATGGTAGAACGATCCAACCAGATTCTTTATCACAAGATTCCATCCGTCCGCAAGGACGAAGAGCAGAATCTTAAAGGGCATGGAAATCGTGGTAGGCGGCAGCATCATCATGCCCATGCTCATCAGCGTGGACGCCACCACCATGTCGATGACAATGAACGGGATATAGATGACAAAGCCTATCCAGAACGCCATCCTCAGCTCGCTCAGCATGAAGCTGGGCAGCAGCACGGACAGCGGAATGGTATCAAGGCTCACGCCGTCCCATTCCTGCCCGGAGATGTCCATGAACAGATCCACATCCTTCACCTGGGTCTGGGGATACATGAACTTCCGCAGAGGGGCCACCCCCCGCTCCAATGCCTCGTCCAGGTCGATCTCCCCAGCCTCATAGGGCTGATAGGCCTGCTCGTTGATTTCCTGCACCGTTGGCTCCATGATGAAAAAGGTCAGGATCAGGGCCAGCCCCACGAGAATCTGGTTCGGCGGAGCCGTCTGTGTGTTCAGCGCCGCCCGGGTGAAGTGCAGCACAATGATGATCCGCGTAAAGGAAGTCATCATTATGATTAGTATGGGCGCAATGGAAATCAGCGTCAGGGTCAGCAGGATGCGCAGCGAGCCGTTTATCTCCCCGTTCCCTCCATCGCTCATGCTGATGGAGAGCACATTGGAGGGATCTGTCTCCGCGCCGCTGGCAAATACTGTCATTGAACTTACAATACACAATATGCCCACCGTGACCAGTAGGCATATTGCGGTTACTATTCGCTTGGTTCTAAGCTTATTTTTCATCATGCAACTGACTATCCTTTGGCTCTTCCCGGGAGGCATCCTTCTTGCCCGCCGCCTTCTCGAGAATCTCTTTGAAATTGAAGCCCTGTACAGGCTTCGTCTCCTTCAGCTCACCCTCAGGAATCTCGCCCAACATGGTAACCGTATCCTTACAGACAGCAATGACCATGTACCTTCCGCCTGCCCGTATAATCTGAATATATTTATTGTTTGCAATACGAGTGGTCTCTATGACCTCTATGTTTTCATTGGCGCTCTGCTGCTTCTGGTAGTTCGCCATCCACTTCGTGACGGCGGCCGTGATTCCAAGCACTACCACGAACAGCAGCAGCACCGTGATGAACTGGGCGTAACCGCTGGAGCCCCCGGTCAGCAGCACCATCAGCCAATGACCTTCTTCACAGCCTCCAGGACACGATCCTCCTGGAACGGCTTCACGATAAAGTCCTTCGCGCCGGCCTGGATGGATTCCACCACCATCGCCTGCTGTCCCATGGCAGAGCACATGATGACCTTCGCGCCGCCGTCGATCGCCTTGATTTCCTTCAGGGCCTGGATGCCGTCCATCTCAGGCATGGTGATGTCCATCAGCACCAGATCCGGAGACAGCTCCTTGTATTTCTCCACTGCCTTCGCCCCGTTCTCGGCTTCCCCGGCCACGTTGTAACCGCCCTTGGTCAGGACGTTCTTGATCATCATCCTCATGAACGCCGCGTCATCGCAAATCAGAATATTCTTTGCCATTAAACCATCCTCCTACTTGATAATCTCAGTTATTCTTACACTGAAGCATTCTTCAATTACAACCACTTCCCCCTTTGCGACAAGCTTTCCGTTCACCAGCACATCTATCGGTTCACCGGCGATGCGGTCGAGTTCAATGATGGAACCGGGCGCAAAATCGAGAATCTCTGAAATCGACTTGCTCGTGCGGCCAAGCTCTACGGTAACGTTCAGAGGGACATCCATGATGAGGCCGATGTTCTCCTGTCCTGCTATGGCGCTTCCGTCGCTGGAAAAGCTCTGGAACTGCGCAGGCTGAACATTGATGTTCTGCATGGCGGCCTGCTGGTTCATGGCCGCGCCCCCGGGCATGCCCATATTCATCATCTGAGGATTCATTCCCATCTGCATTCCGCCCATGTTCATCATCTGAGGGTTCATTCCCATGGCTCCCATCTGCATCCCGCCCATGTTCATCATCTGAGGATTCATTCCCATCTGCATCCCGCCCATGTTCATCATGGCATTCGGATCCATCTGGGGAGTCATGCCGGCCGCTCCGTAGCCTGCGTTCGCTCCCGCATTCATATCCATCTGCGGAGCCCCTCCCATCTGATTCATGGACGGCTGCTGGCCAGCGGCCTGAGACGGCGCGGCAACAGGCGCTTCCTCCTTCTTCTCCTCAGCCGGTGACTGGGAGTTCATGAACGTATCCACTACCTTGCGGGCAAAGTCTATCGGGTATAACTGCATGATGGAACTGTCCACCAGATCGTCAATCTGCATCCGGAAGGATATCTTCACGAACACGCCGCCCAAAAACGGCGACACATCCTCTCCGTTGCGCACCAGCGCCAAATCCAGCAGCTCCGCCTCCGGCGGGCTGATGTCGATCTTCGTGTTCATCATGGTGGAGAGAGAGGTGGCCGATGCCCCCATCATCTGGTTCATGGCCTCGGATATAGCGCTTAAGTGCAGCTCCCCCAGCTCGCCGTCCGTGTTCGTGCCGTCCCCGCCCATCATCAGGTCGGTGATGACCTTCACGTCATGCTCTTTCAATATCAGGATATTCGTGCCGTCCAGGCCCACCGTGTATTTAATCTGAATGAAGACGCAAGGCCTTTCATACTGATCCAGCAGATTATCCCATGTGGCAAATCCCACCTCCGGTGTGGTGATATTGACTTTCCTGTTCACAAGAGAATACAATGTAGTCGCCGAGGAGCCCATGCTGATATTGGCGACCTCGCCCACAGCGTCCTTCTCTACATCCGAAAGCAGCTCCATGGCTTCCTCCATGCTCTGGACTGCTCCTCCCGCACCCCCATTGCTGCCTTCTCCAACAGCCTCGGCTCCATCGTCATCGCTTGAATCCATGCCGGAAAGTAATGCGTTTATCTCGTCCTGAGACAATGCACCATCCATTGTTT
>OFFK01000745.1_pt1 | contig 26525 bp, 26 predicted proteins | sample 1521361 | NCBI WGS metagenome assembly OFFK01 (sample SAMEA3504096, study PRJEB24116) | mouse gut metagenome | biome: mouse gut; feature: mouse-associated habitat; material: faeces | place: Denmark | collected 2011 | reverse complement strand
AGCGAACAAAAGGAAAAGCCACTTGCCGGAATTTCATTGAAAATGGCTTGTGGCTTTAAAATGGCTCTAAAATAAATTAGAAATAGGGAGTCCATTGTGCTTCTGCCTTTGTGCCACAGTCTTGTCATTGGCCTTCTCTACAGGGTTGCTGGAATTGCGCAGGCCAAGCTCTTTCCTCAGGGCATAGCAGGGGATGTAGCTATAGTTCCTGTCCAGGTACTGCACCAGCCTTTCCGGCCACTCCCGGCTCTTTACAAGGGAGCCGTCCAGATGCAGCAGGCAGTCCGTGGCACGTCCGACGTCCCCTGCATCAGGCCGTTCGACAGGAGGGATGCGGCAAGGAGCCTCATCACCCCCGCCATGCCGACGCCCGCAAGGACGTAATGCCCGGTTCCCCGGGCGACATGGACCACTGTGTTCTCCACGTATTTCGTCTCCCGCTCCTCCCCGGGCCTCCTGCCGTCCTTCTGCCGGGTCACGCCGATGTCATCTATCGACACGTAGGTCGTCAGGGAAGGCTCCTCCATCCGGCACTGGAGGCATGCCGCATCCACGGCTGGCTGGCCCGCCCCGGAGGCATTGCAGCCCTCGATGGCCCTGTGGAGCCTTTCTTCGGGGATGTCGGGGGATTGTGGGGCAGCTGCTTTTCAGGGGCGCTCCGTCTGCCGGGAGGCAGGTCTCAGGGCAGAAGCCGTGTTTCCGGAGCGCTTCCCGGGCATATCCCTCCTGGAAGCTTTCTATCCGGAGGCCTTCCCGTGCCACAGAGTCGGAAAGCGTCTTGGTGCGGACGCTTCCCCGTCGTTCCTAAGCTCCAGTTCTGCTTTTTCGAGCTGGTCAAATACCGGGAGAAAATGCCATTATGTCATTATCCTGAAAATGTGCAGGAGTTTGTGTTGAGTATTCCATAATCTGCTTATACTGGTTTTGTATTGGCATCTGACTATTTGGAAGCTGTTGGCAAGACCCATTTTTCGGAGATCCAGAATCTGGCAAAAAAGGATGAAAACGGCAACATAGTAGGCATCTGGGGCGCAATGTCCGATTCCTCCCGCTCCTTCCTGCCCTGGGAGGAGGGTTTCAGCAAGGGGCTGTATCTGGCCGGAGTGGAATGCGCGGACTACGCCCAGCCGCCGAAGGGCTGGACGAAGTGGGTCATTCCAGGCTACGAGTATCTCTACGTGGAACGCGACAGCGAAAATACCTTCCCGGAAATGCTCGCTTATCTGGAGGCGAACGCAATCTCCCTGGCAGGAGCCGTGCATGATTTCACCTGCCCTGAGACAGGAAGCAGTATATGTTCTTCCCGATCCGCAGGCTTTAAGGGCTTCGAATTCCTCGGCGATGCCAATGCCGGAGGCCTGAATGGTCAGCACAGGGATGATTTGCATTGTGAGATTTGGCTGTCTGTGGAAGAGAGGGAAAGGTATCTGCCGGTGGGCTATCTGTCTGCCGGTCATACCTGCCACTTCCCGTAATTTTTGAAGAATTCCGGAAAGCCGTCCTCCACCGCCACTTGGTCTGTCCGCGCTTCCCCCAGGTCATAAAAATATTTCCTGGTTTTCAGATCCAGGGAAAGGCTGTCCAGGGGGAAGCCCTGGTGGCGGATTCGGGAATGGGGCACTGCGGTGATCAGAAAGTACTCGCTGGCCAGGCTTTCCTCCATGGACTCATAGATATGCTCCGAATCCATCGCCAGGCAGATGGCATTCCGATATCTGGCTTTTAGGTTACCGTATTTTTTCGCCAGAGAGCCGTAATAGTCCAGCATTTCCTGATCCGTAAGGCATCTGCCCTGCACCGTCCGCACATGGACGCCGGGCTGAAGCTCCTGGGGCAATCCCTCAAAATACAGGCCGGAATCACAGGAAAATACCGGAATGCCGAAAAAATCATAATAGGCCAGGGCTTTCTGTCTCGCGTTCTCCAAAGGCGAATTCCCGTCCTCCGGCACCTTTGGCGCTTTCCGATCCATATCGCCCAGCCCCAGTATCTCCAAATCCAGGTCAGCCAGCCTGCGTCTCATGGATTCCAGTTTTGCCGGATTGCCTGTTCCGTACAGCAGTTTCATTGATTATTCCTCCTGTTCCTGTTTCTGTCTCCGGGATTTCGCTCTGAGAATGTATTTCTATAAGAATCGTAACCGATTATACACTATCTCTCCGGAATTTTCAAGACGGCTGCCTGGGCGGTGCGTCCCTGGGGAAACCACAGACGGTCGGCCCGGGCGGTGCGCCCTTGGGGGAATCGCAGACGGGCGGTCTGGCGGATTACAGATTCGAAAGCTGCAAGAAGAGAGACAAGCTATTTGGAAAAATACAGACTTTTTTGAAATATAAACTTTTTGAGATATTTGTGAGGTGCGCTGATGAACAGAACGAACCTGCAATTCGACAATCATGATGACAGAATCAGATATTATGAGCTGCTGCTTGAGCAGAATCTGGACAATCTTCCCTGCCTTCCCCTCCCTGACGGTTACCGCTTTGTCTTCTGTCAGCCGGGGGACAGGGACGCCTGAATCGATATCGAAACATCCGCCAGGGAATTCACCGCCTATGAGCAGGGTCTGGAATCCTGGAACAAATATTACGGCGGACGGGAAGATACCCTGCCCGGCCGAATGGTGTTCATCGAAACCGCGGACGGGGAGAAGGCGGCCACTGCCACGGCATATCACGACATAACCGGCCGCGACAAGTCAGGCTCCGGCTGGCTCCACTGGGTGGCCGTCCGCAGGGAGCGCCAGGGAAAGGGCCTGGCAAAGCCCCTGATCCTCCATGTGCTGGGAATCATGCGGAATCTGGGCCATACCCATGCCAAGATTCCCACCCAGACCACCACCTGGCTATCCTCCTATACTTGCGAAATTTTCGCGCAGAAGCTCCCGATGGCTGGACAAAGTGGGTCATTCCCGGGTATGAATATATTTGTGTAGAACGCGAAAATGAGGATACTTTTCCAAATGTAATCGAGTACATGAAGGATAACGGAATTCCTTTGGTCGGTGCCGTTCACGATTTCACCTGTCCGCAGACAGGGAAGAATTCTATGTATTTTCCTGTCAGGAAGTTATAAAGAATTTCCCGTTTATCGCTAAGCGGCGGTAAGAAATGGGAACCGCAATTCTTTGAAAAGCAAGGGGCTGCGGTTCCTTTTTTGCGCCTTTGGATTTGTACAAATAAGAGGGTTGACTTCTGAGAAGGATAGGAAATACAAAAAGGCAGCCAGAATTTTTGGGGATTATTTACAAAATTTTCATAAAAAGATTGATGATTTTCTCGTCTCAGTGTATTATGGAAAGAGGTGGAGCGGCTCCCGGCGGCTTTGCGGCAGCGCAGCGAGGGAGGGAGCTTTGCGGAAAATAATGAACGGAGGATTCGGCATGAAGCAGGCCAGGGCCGCAGCGGCGGTAAGGAATCGTCTGCAAATAGCTGACGCGAGTTTATAGCCGTTTTCCTTGTATTTCCGGGCTTTCTTCTAAAGAAGCTGCATCAGTTATTTTCCGCCAGTTCCTAAGCATACGGAAATCAATCCTCCGGAAACCGCACCCGGATGCTGTTCGCATGGGCCGTCAGTCCTTCGCTCTCGGCAAAGGTCTCGATATCCCTATGTACTTTTCCCAACGCTTCCCTGGAATATGAGATGATGCTGGTCTTTTTCATAAAATCGTCCACATTCAAAGGCGAGAAGAACTTCGCCGTGCCGTTGGTGGGCAGAATGTGGTTCGGCCCGGCGAAGTAGTCCCCCAGCGGCTCCGAGGAATACTCTCCCAGGAAAATGGCCCCCGCATTCCGGATTTTCGTCATCACCTCAAAGGGATTGGCCGTGAGAATCTCCAGGTGCTCAGAAGCAATCTCGTTGGCGGCGTCCACGGCTTCCTCCATGCTGTCCGCCAACAGGATATACCCATAATTGTCCAGAGATTTTTGGATGATATCTTTTCTGGAGAGCTCCCGGGTAAAGGCATCCGCCTGTTCGGAGACCTGCCTGGCCAGTTCCTGTGAGGTGGTGATCAGGATGGCGCTGGCCAGCTCGTCGTGTTCTGCCTGGGAAAGCAGATCGGCGGCCACGTACTTCGGATTGGCCGTCCCGTCCGCCAGCACCAGGATTTCGCTGGGGCCTGCGATGGAATCGATGCCCACATAGCCGTACACGGCCTTTTTGGCCAGAGCCACGAAGATATTGCCGGGGCCGGTGAGCTTGTCCACCTTGGGGACAGAACGGGTGCCGAAGGCCATGGCCCCCACGGCCTGGGCCCCGCCCGCTTTATAGATGGCGTCCACCCCCGCGATATCCGCCGCGGCCAAAGTGCCGGGATTCACCTTCCCGTCCGGGCCGGGTGGCGTGGTCATGATGATTTCCCCTACGCCCGCCACCTTCGCTGGAATCACGTTCATCAGCACGCTGGAGGGATAGGCCGCCTTGCCGCCGGGCACGTAGACGCCGGCCCTTCCGATGGGCGTCATCTTCATCCCCAGGATAGTGCCGTCCTCCTTGGCGTCGAACCAGCTGCTGCGGAGCTGCTTTTTGTGGAAAGCCCGGATGTTGTCGGCAGAGCGTCTGATGATATCCAACAGGCCGTCATCCAACAGGCCGTAGGCTTCCTCGATCTCCGCTCTGGTCACCCGGATGTTGTCCTCGTTCAGGGCGAAGCGGTCGAATTTCAGCGTGTATTCGAACAATGCCTGGTCGCCCCTTTCCCGGACGTCCGCCAGGATGTCGTTGACCGTGCTCTCATATTCAGAATAATTGTTAGGGCTTCTTTTCAACAAGTCATTCAGGATATTCTCTTTGGTCTCTTTTGTCAATTTGACGATTCTCATGCCTGCCTCCCGCTGCTCAGCTTCTTTCTCAACCCCAGTACCAGCTCCTGGATCCGCGCCTGTTCCATCTGCATGCTTACAGGATTGACGATCATCCTGGCAGATAGCGCGCACACTTCTTCCAGCACTTCCAGCCCGTTCTCCTTTAAGGTGGATCCGGTCTCCACGATGTCCACGATGACCTCGGACAGCCCCACCAGCGGCCCCAGCTCCACGGAGCCGTTCAGCTTGATGATGTCCACGGTCTGATGCTTTTTATTATAGAAATAGTCCTTTGCGATGTTCGGGTATTTGCTGGCCACCCGGATGCGCTCGTGGTGCAGCAGAAGCTCCCTGGCGGATTCCGGCCCGCAGACGCACATCCGGCATTTGCCGAAGCCCAGGTCCAGCACCTCGTACACGTTCCGGTTCTCCTCCAGCACCTCGTCCCGTCCGACTACGCCTATGTCTGCGGCTCCGTACTCCACGTAGGTGGGCACGTCAGGCCCTTTTGCCAGGAAGAATTTCAGCTTCCAGTCCTCGTTCACGAAAATGAGCTTCCGGGTACTCTTGTCCTTCATCTCTTCACAGGAGATGCCCATCTCCTCGAACAGCTCCAGGGTCTGGTTCGCAAGCCTGCCCTTGGTCAGCGCAAAGGTCAGATATCTGTCTTCATTCATGCCCGATTCCTCCCTCCTGGCAGCAGTCCTCCGGGGCACAGCAGCCGCTTCCGGCCGGCACCAGCGCTGCCGCTATCCCCTGGCTCCGCAGTCTCTGCGCTTCCGCAAGCTTTTCAGGGAAGTCCTCGCGGCTGTAGGAAATCCTGCGGATCTCCCCGGCATCCGGCATCGCCACGCCCTGCCTGGAAAGCGCTTCCAGGATGCTGTCCACCACCATGACAAAGCCCACCGCCGGGGCATCCTTCCCGAATTGCTCCAGCAGCCTGTCATATCTGCCGCCTTTCACGACGGCGTCTCCCACCCCGTAGGTGTAGGCCTTGAAAATCATTCCTGTGTAATAGCGATACTTGCTCAGCATCCCCAGGTCAAAGGACACATACGCTTCCACGCCGTACTGCCGCAAAAGGGAATGCAGTTTTTCCAGCCTGTCGATGGCCCCCAGGGAACGGGCATTGTCCGCCATGGCCCGGGCCCCGGCCAGAGAATCCATGCCGCCGAACATGTCTGCCACTTTCAGGAGCCTGCTCTGATAAGGCTCCGCTACCTTTCGCTCCGTCAGGAGATCCTGGGCCCCGAAGTAGTTCTTCCCGGAGATGAACGCCCGGAGATCCAGTTCCGTCTCTTCGTCCAGCCCCGCTTCCTCGCAGAGCCCTTTGAAATATTCCACATCGCCGATGGCTACCTGGAAGCGTTTCAGGCCTGTGTTCAACAGGGATTGAATCACCAGGCTGATGATCTCCGCGTCCGCTTCCACGGAGGGGTCGCCTATCAGTTCCGCCCCCATCTGGGTCACTTCCTTCAGTTTCCCCTGGAGATTGGAAGTGTTGGTGAAGGTGTTGCCGATGTAGCTGAAACGCAGGGATAGCCGCTCCTCGCAGAAATATTTGGCGGCGCAGCGGGCGATGGACGGCGTAAAGTCCGGGCGCAGCACCAAAGTGTTCCCCTCCTTGTCAAAAAATTTGTACAGTTCCTTGCTGGGGGTGGTTCCGATTTCCCGGGAGAACACGTCGAAAAATTCGAAGGTTGGCGTCTGGATGTCCTCGTATCCGTACAGACGGATGCATTCTCTCAGCTGTCTCTCCACATGGAGCTTTCCGGCGTATTCCTTTCCGTATATGTCCCGGACTCCCTCCGGTGTATGCAACAGTTTCTGGCTCATATCATCCTCCATGTGTCTGCTTTTGCTGTTTGGGTTCACCATGCGCCGCCGTTGACTGGCTTGGTCATTTTTTCTCTAATCAGGCAAACGGCAGGCGGAATATAGACTTGCGCGGTCATTGTCCGCGGCGCCGTTGACCGAAACGGTAAGCGAAACAGCGAACACCATTCACTTCATTACGGTAACGTGTCAGCGCGGTAGCATGATATCAAATTGATGAAACATATTTTTATAGTATAGCGAAAGATGCCCCCACTGTCAAGCCCTGTCCTCCAAGTCCTTCTGCAGGGCGTCCAGGTATGGCACCAGGATGCCATGCTTACGGGGCAGGACGTATTCCGGGTTCAGCTCCTCATAGCGGAAGCTTTTCCTGCCGCCCTCTTTGGCGCGGTTCCAGAAAAAGAGCAGCATCTGCAGGGGCAGATAGTACAGGATATCCTTGTGGGTATAGTATATCAGGAAAAAGGATATGCCCCCCTGCTGCTCGAACTTCTCCATGAACGCCACCTGGTGCTCATGGATGTTCTGCAGCGCAAACGTATCCGCCGCGCACTCCTTTGCGTCAAAGCACACGGGAAGCCCCTGGACGGCGCCTATGTAGTCGACGGTGCTCTTCTGCTCAAAATAGGCAAGGGTAATCTGGCGATTCTCTTTGTCTATCTTGAGGGGCGTGATGGGGGTGGGAATCTTTTGGATCAGGGCAAGGCCCGCATCGGCGTATCTTTCGTTTGTCCTGTTGATCATGTCTTCCAGCGTGGAGCCGCGCAGGCCCCGGGAATTCCATGTGGCCATACATAGTTTCCTCTTTTCCTTCCTGATGGCTGTTCTGCTTCCTATCCCGTACCTTTTCTGCCGGTGGGGAACAGGGCTTCCTCCAATTCACGGAACTGCTCCGGACAGGGGGCTTTGATGCTTCTGCCGCTCAGCCGTGCCCCGGGGCCGGAGGTTATCTCCGGAAACGTGACTCTGCCGGCATGGAGCAGATGATGTTCCAGGCCATATTTCTTCCTCAACATGCGGTTGACAGCTTCCAAGCCATATTTGTAATCTCCTGTCAGGGGATGGCCGATGCTGGCGAGATGGGCGCGGATCTGGTGGCTTTTTCCGGTGATTAGTTCCACTTCCAACAGCGTGTAGGCATCTGTGACGGCAATCGGCGCATAGACCGTGCATATGGGAGAGGCCTTTCCGCTGCGCGGTGCCGCCTGGAGTTCCTGAACTTTGGCTGTTCTCCGGCCCTTTGACTGCCGCTCTTCCCCCGCCAGGACATTGCCCGCCGTCACAATGACCCGGTTCTGTGCGCTGTCCTTCACGAGATGCCCCTCTATGCTTGCCGCTTCCCGCAGCGCCCCCACGCAGATCGTCCGATAGAATTTCCGCACGCTGCGCTCTCTGACGCACTGGCTGAAGAACTGGAGGCCGGGAAAGCTTTTTCCACAGAGCACGATTCCGCTGGTATTCCTGTCCAAGCGATTGCAGACAGAGGGGCGGAACAGGGGCAGTTCCTCCGCCAGCGCCGGATTCTGATGCAGCAGGTATCCAATCATCCACTCATTCAGGCTAAGGTCTCCCGCCGCGGCTTTCTGCGTTAGGATTCCGGAGGGCTTGTCCAGTATCAGGAAGTCGCTGTCCTCATACAGAACGGTGATACCGCGCAGCTTTTTGTAGGCAGCTTCATATTCTTTCACCAGGTTTTCTTTCGCTGGATTTTCATTCAACGCTTTCACCGGCTTCTGGCCTCTTGCGTGGATGTCCCGTTCCCCGCTGTTCCGCACGTCTCCGGCAGAGGCGCTTGTCTTCCCGCTCTTTTGAGGAGAGACGTCTTCCGCATAACCCTTCGGCGCTTCCCTGCCCGAGAACTTAGCGAAAGTCTCCTCCGAGAAAAATGTGCACACCTGGTCGCCCGGCTGGAGGATTTCATTTCCTTCCGCCTTTCTGCCGTTCAGGGTGATGTTCTTTTTCCGTAACATTTTATACAGAAAACCGTTTCCCGCAAGCGGCAGATATTTATGCAAAAATTTGTCCAGCCGCTGCCCGGCCTGATTTGTTCCGATTCTTACCGACTGCATACAGGCTTCCTTTCCGGAAATCCACTGTCTTTCCATGTGCTTCTGCTGTTTTTACAGCGCCACGCTCTTTAATGTAGCGATCACAGCCCTGGTCACCGTCTCGTCCGGCTCCAGCTGCCGCATCTGCTCCAGGCGCTCGGCATATTTCTCCAGGTTCGTGAACACCTTCACCGTTACGGTCTTGTGTCCGTCCATCTTCAGGATGTTCCCGATGTGCCTGTAGAACTCATTTTCCAGAAACTGCCCGCCCCCGTCCGAAAAGCCGCACACCGTATTGCCCCGGACCGCCAGGTGGCTGACCACGAAGTTCTTCTTATAGGAAGTGAACACCATATCGTACAGGCAGTCCAGCCCCTGGGCGTGCTGCTCCACCTCCTGGGCAGGCTGCCCGCCGAAGCTTTTGAACCGCAGGAACATGATCATTCCCACTGCGCTCTTGCTGGCCGGGAGGCACCCCAGGATGGCCACGATGCTCAACAGATTCGCCCGCTCCTTGGTCTGGACATAGCCCGCTATGAACAGCGAGACGGATATGCCGAAATAGACCACTGTGCGGAGAATCTCATACTTTTTCTGGGAGTCCAGGTACCCTTTCGTCCCCTTGACGCCGTCTGTGGAGAACATACGTTTTAACTGCATGGATTTACAGTCCTTTCTTCTCTTTCTTCTTCATCCGTTTCGTCGCCTGCAGGATAAGGCTGTGGGGCACCGCCTTGGACAGCGCATGGAATGCCTTTATGGGCAGGCTGCAAACGGACATGGGACGCTTATGGTAGGAATCTTTCAATGCCTGTGCCACCACCCTGTCCGCCGTCACCATGGTATATTTCTTCACGGCCAGCGTAGATCCCGTTGCCTCCGCGATGTCGAAAAACGGCGTGTCCACCGGCCCGGGGCAGACACTGGTGACATAGATGCCCGCATTCTTCAGCTCTTCCCCCAGCGCCCTGGAAAAACTCAGCACGTAGGATTTCGTGGCCGCATACACGGCAAAGCCCGGCTGGGGCAGAAAGGCCGCGCTGGAGGCCAGCTGGATGATACGGCTGCCCCACCTCATATAGGGAATCATCCGGTGGGTCAGGTCTGTCAGGGCCTCGCAGTTCAAATGGATCATGCCGAGCTCCAGATCCGCGTCCTGCTCGCAGAAGCTGCCCATGATTCCGTACCCGGCGCAGTTGATCAGCATCCGCACCGCCGCATCGTGCAGAAAAGCCGCCTTCTCCAGGGTATCCAGAGACGATTTCTTTGTGATGTCCAGGGCAAAGATACGGGTCCTGTGCTGCAGGGACCTGCCAAGCTCCGCCAGCCGCTTTCCGTTTCTTGCCACCAGCCAGAATTCGTCAATCTTTGGGAAATGGCTGTCCATCTGTAGGGCGAACTCCCGGCCGATGCCCGAGGAGGCCCCTGTGATAATCACGATATTCATATTATCCTACCCTTTCTTTGCGATATCTTCTCGTCTTCCCGGAAGCTCCAGACCGCATTCACGCTGCTTGCTTTCTGGGACTCCTTGGGGCCGGTCCTCCCCGCTTTTCCGGTACCGTTCAGCCGCAATGCCTGATTCTGCCTAGTACCCCAAAGATTTACCTAAAACAATCCCACATAATCATCGATATAATAATCGGCCAGCTCCCGTTTCCGGTCCCGGGAGTCGGCGGAGTATTCGTCCTCCACGGCGCAGACCCGCATACCGGCGTTCTTCCCCGCCAGGATTCCCGCCACGATGTCCTCGAACACCAGGCAGCGCCCGGCAGGCACGCCCAGGCCATGGGCCACTGCCAGATAGATGTCCGGGTTCGGCTTGCCCCGCAGCACCTCGCTGCCGGTCATGATGCAGGTAAAATACTCACGCAGATTATGTACGGCGGCCACATTTTCCACCAGTTCCCTGGAATTGCTGGTGGCGATGCCAAGCCGGATGCCCTTTTCCCGGCAGTGCCTCAGGAAATCGGGAATCCCCTTTTTCAACGGTACTTCATACATATATTTATTCCAGGCCATACGGTTCCATTCCGCCATGATTTCTTCCAGGGAATCCGGTATGGCGAAGTGTTCCTTGAAATAACATGCCGTCTCCCGGAAACTCATGCCCTCGATCTCTGACTGCAGATTCTCCGGCAGCGGGATTTTGTAGCGCCCCAGATACTCGATGTCGATGGCCCGCCACATCCACATGGAGTCCACCAGGGAACCGTCCATGTCGAATATGACCGCCTCTATATCCCGCAACATCTCATGCCTCATCTTCCGTTCCCTCCTGTTCGACAGGCCTTGCGCTCTGCATGTTCTGTGGCCTGTCCGCTGTCCGGAGCAGTGCCGCCGTTTCTCCTTCGGCTTTCTCTGTCTTCCGTGGCCGTTGTCATCTCGACTCCAGCGTCCCCGGACAGTCTCTCAAGTTCTTCCTCCGTCAGCTCCCTGTATTCGCCGGGCCGGAGCGTCTCGTCCAGGTCAAGCCCGCCGAAAGACACCCTCTTCAGGGCCAGCACCTGATTGCCCACTGCCTGCAGCATCCGCTTCACCTGATGGAACTTCCCTTCCTGAATGGTGAGTAAGATTTCCGTATCCTCCAAAAGCGTCACCCGGGCGGGCAAAGTGGGCTTCTCCTCGCCGATGTCCAGCCCTTCTTCCAGGCGGCGGACATCTCCCTCTGCCAGTATATGGGCTATGGTCACGCGATAGGTCTTGTCCACATGCTTTCTGGGGGCCAGCAGCCTGTGGGCCAGGCCGCCGTCGTCCGTGAGAAGGAGCAGGCCCGTGGTGTCTTTGTCCAGCCGCCCCACAGGGAAGATTCCTTCCTTTGCATCCTTTCCCAGCAGGGAGACCACGGTGTGCTCCGCCCGGTCCGAGGTGGCCGATACCACGCCGACGGGTTTGTTCATCATATAGTAGACGAACTTTTTATAGCACAGAGGCTCCCCCCGGAAAGCAATCTTGTCCGACAGCTCATCCACCTGCCGGTCCGGGCTTTTCGCCAGGGCGCCGTTTACCGTCACAAGCCCCTGGCGCACATAGGACTTTACCTGGCTTCTGGAGCCCAGATTCATTTCGCATAAAAACCTGTCAAGACGCATGCGCACATCCTTTCTGGCTGCATGATCGGACTGCCGCCGACATTCCCCGGGAGCTGTCGGAAAATGCCCGATACAGCCAACTCCTTCCGAACGATAAAATCAGCAGCCAGTCCCGGTGCCTTCACCCATATGCCGGGTTGCTGGCATATTTTTGTGACTGCCGGTATATATTGTGGGGAAGGAGTGTCCCTTTATGAAACTATTGACCGTATTGTTCCTTGTATTGCTGGGCTGTATCCTGACCCATTCCCAGATCAGCCTGTCCTATGCCGCCATGGGACTGAATCTGTGGTTCGAGAAAATGATTCCCTCTCTGCTGCCCTTCATGATTCTGTCCGGCATCATGGTACGGCTGAAACTGACGGACAAAGTCGCCATGATTGTCTATCCTGTCGTCAAACCGTTATATAAAATACGCAGAAACGTATGCTATGCCATGCTGATGGGATTCCTCTGCGGCTTCCCCATGGGGGCAAGGGTGGTGGCCGATCTGTATACAAGGCAGATGATCGGCAAAAGGGAGGCCGAGTTCCTCCTGGCATTCTGCAACAATATCGGCCCTGTGTATTTCTGCAGCTTCGTTCTGCCCCTTTTGGGGCGGAAGCTTGTGCTGCCTTATCTGTTCGGCATGTATGGGATTCCCCTTTTGTACGGCCTTGCGCTGCGCTACACGGCGTTCCGGGATTTGCCTCAGGAAAACGGGGTTGCGCTCTCTCGCAGCACGAAAAACCTTGTCTTCTGCGAGAGGCCCGCTCTGCATAGCTTCAAAAGCCTTGCCGTTCCTAAGAACCAGGCCATCTCTAAAGGCCTTTCCGTCCAAGGGCTGCCGGCATCTTGCCATTCCAAAGACCTGACCGCATGTCAGATAAACCGCCAGGCAAAGCCACGAAGCCGCCCCTCCGGGCTTTTCCCGGCGGAAAAGTCCGCGGAGCGGTTCCTGGAGGCAGTGGACGAATCGGTACATGCCTCCATGCAGAGCATCCTCTCTCTGGGCGGCTACATGGTCCTGTTCAATCTGCTGAACCTGGTTCCGCACCTTCTGCTGGGCGGCCCCCTGCGGGAGCTTGCCCCTCTGCTGGAAATCACCGGCGGGCTTACGATGCTGGGGGACGCCTTCCCCCTTTACAGCCTGCTGGCCCTTTCCTTCGGCGGGCTTTCCTGCATCGCCCAGACATACAGCTGCATCGGCGACTCGGATCTGTCCATCAACTGCTACATCCGGCAGAAAATCCTGCTGACGCTGCTGGCAGGCGGCTTCTACCTGGGCTGGTTCCTGCTGCTGCCCGGCTCATTTCTGCGCTGAATTCGGTTCTTTCTGCGCCTGCGGAACAGGATGCCCTGGACGATGAGTATCGCCAGGAGCAGGATGCCGGCCGCCAGAAGGCAGGACCGGAACAGGACGGCGAACCGAGCATTCTTCTGCGCCTCCTCAGGTTGGCTTTCCAGGGAAAGGTCTTCCGCCGGTACGACCTCTATATCCCTGCCATCAACCTCCTGTACCTGAGGCGCCGCGAAGGCCTCCGGGCTTGTGAGGCAGTCGCTTTCCGTGTACAGGTCATAGATATTGTAGGCCCGCACAATCACCCTGGGCCATGTGCCCGGGGTGACGGGAATCTCCAGGGTGAAGGTATCCGCATAGCTGCCCGTCAGGGTATCGCTTTCCGGCCAGACTTCCCTGGCGCTGTAGCTTATGCCCCTGTCCGTGCTGTAGCTGTAATACAACAGCGGCGAATCCGAATCCATGGCCGTGACCTGCACTTTCAGCATATAATTCTCATAATCCGCGTCCAGGAATTCCACCCTGCATATCTCCGGTTCCGTGGCATCCACCACAGTGACGGGCACCACGGAAGAGGCGTCCGCGTCCGCCAGCTGATACCCGGAATAGTCCACGCCCAAAGAACTGCTCTTCAAGCCGAAATACCTCGCCACCGCAGCGGCGTCCATCTTCCCGAACTGCCGCAGCTGCTCGTCGTTCTCGCAATAGACTGCGTCCCGGGCCTCGTCTACATGACAGTGCTCAATGATGACCGCCGGGATGTCCAGGGCTACGGACTCTCTGATGATGCCGTAGTAGTCAAGCCCCTTGTCCCCCAGCCTGGTCTTGACGCCCCTTACCAGCAGCCCGAATTCCCGCATGTCTGTCAGAAACTCACAGCCGAACTGATAGCCGTAACTATTGTAAGGGGGAAAAGCGGACACCCAGACCTCGGAACCGAAGAGCTCATGGTTGGCGGAGGCATTGTAATGGATGCTGAACAGGAAGTCCGCGTCCACGGATTTGGCGAAGGCCGCCCGCTCCTTTAAGGTCATGTCGATGTCCTCTGTATGGGTCAGATAGACCTCCACATCCTCATACTGGACAAGCTCCTCATACATGGCCAGCGCCGTGGTCATGGTCATCTGCTTCTCCTCGTGGCTGTTCTCGATGGTGCCCCGGTTCTCCCCGCCGTGCCCCGGGTCTATCACGATGACCAGCTTCTCTCCCTTGATGTCCTGCAGCCTGGGAGCGGCACGGACCGCCCCCGGAAGCAGAAGGATGATCAGGACCGCAATCCCTACTATCAGTGAAAATCTCCCCATATAGCTCCTTTCATGTGACTTTTTCCATGTCTATATCTTCACGCCTAAATCTATGCTGAAATTCATAATAATCCGTAAAATACGGGAAAGAACCAGCTTTCTTGCGAAAACCGGTTCCATGTATCCAAAACCTTTATGCAGAAAGATTACGGCGACTGATACGGGAAACTACGCCGCGCCATGCAGAAGGGGCGCCCTATGATGCCGTCATACTTCTACAGAAGGCCAAAATCCTCCGCAAATAGCCGAACTTCCGTGCGATTTGTTCCCAATGGCACAATGAACCACGCGACAAAACAGAAATAAGCCGGATAGCATCAAGTCATAAGACATCCAGCTTGTCGTCATCGTCATTGTCGCCCAGCAGATGGGATTCCTCCAACTCCTCCGCCGGGCGCAGGGACCTGAGGTTCGCCTGAATCATGTCATGATACTGCCCCAGGGAACCCATAAGCTTATCATAATCCGCCCGGGAGGACTTGAGGGCGGACGAGACGATGGATTCCAATTCCGCCAGCCGATCCTCGGTGTACCGGGAAGCTTGGGTCCTGAGCTCATTGGCCTCTATGGTCGCCTTATCCAGAATCTCCCTGGCCTGGCTGGCGGCGGTGGCCACGATTCCGTTGGCCTGGGCATAGGCCTGCTGCATGATTTCATGCTCGCTGATCAGCTCATTGGTATGTACCGTGGCCTCGTCAATCAGAGCCTGCGCTTTGGCGCGGGCGTCATTCAGGATGGCATCCTTGTTGCTGATGATTTTCTGATACCGTTTGATCTCGTCAGGAGTCCTCATGCGCAGCTCACGAAGCAATTCGTCGATTTCATCCTTATTGACGATGATCTCTGAATTCGACATGAATTTCGGTTTGCAGCTTTCGATATACTCCTCCAATTCATCTATTAATTGCTCTATTCTGCTGCTCATAAGCTAAATATGCTCCCTTCCTCAGATTCTGTCCTGGATATGGTACTTCTCATATATCAGCTTTGCCACGAACTCCGGCACGCACTGGCTGACATCGCCGCCGAAGCTGGCGATTTCCTTTACGCTGGAGGAGCTGAGGTACGCATACTCCAGGCTTGTAGTCAGGAACATGGTGTCCAGCTTCTCGCCGGAAAGCTTCCGGTTGGTCTGGGCGATCTGCAGCTCGTACTCGAAATCGGTGATGGCCCGCAGGCCCCTGACCGCCACATGGATGTCATGCTCCGCCGCGTAATTGATCAACAGGCCGGTGAAGCTGTCCACCTGTACATTGGGAATGTCCTTCGTGGCCTCCTGTAATATCTTAACACGTTCCTCCACAGAAAACAACGGTGTCTTTACCTTATTGTTCAAAACGCTGACAATCAATACATCAAACATTTCGGAAGCGCGCCTAATCACGTCCAGATGTCCGAAGGTGACAGGGTCAAAGCTCCCGGGATAGACTGCTCGCTTCATGGCTGCTCCCTCTTTATGAACAGATGTTTGTTCGTCTTATACCTCTTGTCCTTCGTTACCTGGTAGCCCAGCTCCGTGACCCAGGAAAAATCCGTCTCCTTTGCGGCCTCCGCCACGATGATGGTGTCCTCCGTCACATAGCGCATCTCCTTCAAAAGGGCCAATACCGCCCTTTCCTGGCCGTCCTCATAGGGGGGATCCAGGAAAATGATGTCCACAGCCTCCTCCCGGATGCTCCCCAGGGCGCTGCAGACATCCTGCTTCCACACCACGGCCCGGTCCTCCATCTTCGTGAACGCCAGGTTCTGCTGGATACAGGCGATGGCTTTCGGCGCATTGTCCACGAAATAGGCCTTCCGCGCGCCACGGCTCAAGGCCTCGATGCCGATGCTGCCGCTTCCGCTGAACAGATCCAGGAAGATGCCCCCTGGAATGTCCCACTGCAGCATATTGAACAAGGTCTCTTTGATCCTGTCCGTGGTAGGCCTTACGTCCAGGCCTTCCGGTGTCTTCAGGGGAAGGCTTCTGGCTGTCCCTGCAATCACTCTCATACTTTCTACCTCATACTCTGATTTTCGTGCCCTTGCCGTCGCGCTTGGCCGGCTTCATCTTGTCCAGGTCGATGGTCTTGCCCTTGTAGTCGATGGAGGACGCCGAAGAACTGGATGTATAATATACATTCTCCACCGCGTCCTTCGCCCCCAGCTTGATGCCCCGCACGCCCACGGCGGCCTTTTTCTTCTCCGGGACCTCTTCCATGGCGAATTTCAGGAAATAGCCCTCCTTGGTCTGGAGGACGATATCCCGTTTCTCCAGAAGCGGCATGACGCTGACCACGCTGTCGCCCTCCCCCAGCTTCGTGGCGGCCACCGTGCGCTTGGACACATCGAACTCGCCGCCGTCCACCAGCTTCATCATGCCCTGGGCAGTGACGAAGGCCACCTGCCGCAGATTCAGCTCCGTCTGGCTGGTGATGCAGACAATCTCCTCCTTCTCGGAGTTGAAATTGCTCACATTGTCGATGGGGACGCCCTTGTCCCGGAACTTCCCGAAGGGCAGATCCATGGCTTTGATGGTGTGGAGCTGGCCCGTGGAAGTGAACAGACATATCTTCCCCGTGTTCTTGCAGAGGAAGACGAACTTGCTCTCCGCGTCTGCGGCCTCTTTGTTGCGCTCATAGGTGGCTTCGTCCACGGTCTTGGCATAGCCGAAGCGGTCCATGAGGAAGACTACATTCGTCTCTTCTATCTCCTTTTCCTTAAAGACGGCCTCCTCCACATTGTCGATGACTGTCCTTCTCTTACGGCTGTAGGCCTTCTTGAAGCCGTCCAGCTCGTTGATGATGACCTGGGCCATGGAATCCCTGCGGTCCAGGATATCCTCATAGCGATAGATGTTCGCCATGGTATCCTCATGCTCCTTGATCAGGGCCTCTATCTCCAGGCCGATCAGCTTGTACAGGCGCATCTCCAGGATGGCGTTGGCCTGGCGCTCCGTAAAGGCCAGCTGCTCCGCCATGATCTTGGACTCTTTGGACTTGAACTTGATGCCGGCGGTCTTGCCCTCCACCAGACAGGCTTTCGCCATGTTCCTGTCCTTGGAGCCCCGTAGGATCTCGATGATCAGGTCGATGACATTGCAGGCCTTAATCAAGCCCTCCTGGACTTCCTTGCGCTCCAGTTCCTTCGCCAGGAGGTTGTTGTACTTCCTGGTGGCAATCTGGAACTGGAAGTCCACATTGGCTTTCAGGATCTGCTTCAGGCCCATGGTCTCCGGCCGGCCTTCGCAGATGGCCAGCATATTGACGCCAAATGTGTCTTCCAGCCGGGTCTTCTTGTAGAGCAGGTTCACGAAATTCTCCGCGTCCGCGTCCTTGCGCAGCTCTATGACGATGCGAATGCCCTCCTTGGAAGACTGGTTGGAGATGTCCACGATGTCCTGTGTCTTCTTGGATTCCACCAGCCCGGCCACATCGGACAGGAACTTGGAGATGTTCATGCCGATCATGGGGTAGGGAATCTCCGTAATCACCACATTGGTCTTGCCGCCCTTCTGCTGTTCGAATTCCACCTTGCCCCGGATTTTGATTTTGCCTGTGCCGGTCTCGTAGATCTGGAGCAGATCGTCCTTGTTGGTGACGATGCCGCCAGTGGGGAAATCCGGGCCTTTCAGGTACCGCATCAGCTCCTTCGTGGTGATGTCGCTGTTGCGCATATAGGCTTTCATGGCATCCACCACCTCGCCCAGATTGTGGGGCGGCGTGCTGGTGGCCATGCCTACGGCGATTCCCTCGGAGCCGTTGATGAGGAAATTGGGGAGCTTCACCGGCAGGACGGCAGGCTCCTTCTCCGTCTCATCGAAATTCGGGACGAAATCCACCACGTCCTTGTCCAAATCCGCTAGATAGGCCTCCTGGGTCACTTTCTGCAGCCTGGCCTCCGTGTAACGCATGGCAGCGGCGCCGTCTCCCTCAATGTTGCCAAAGTTTCCGTGCCCGTCCACAAGGGGCAGGCCCTTCTTGAAATCCTGAGCCATGACCACCAGGGAGTCATAAATGGAACTGTCCCCGTGAGGATGGTACTTACCCATGGTATCGCCTACGATACGGGCACATTTTCTGTAAGGCCTGTCGTAGCGGATACCCAGTTCATACATGTCGTAAAGGGTGCGCCGCTGCACAGGCTTCAGGCCGTCCCGAACGTCCGGGAGCGCACGGGCGATGATGACGCTCATGGCGTAATCAATGAAAGATTTCTGCATCTCCTCGGAATATTCTGTTTTGATGATTCTATTATCGTCCATTTAGTTCAATCCTTTTCCGATATCTGGTCAGCATATCCGGATTCATATCTTCACGGAAACTGCATACAAATATGTTTCAGTATAACATATTTTATATCGCTTGTAAAAGAAAATATGGCCTGACTTAGAAGGTCAGAGGAATCCAATACCTCTGAAATACCTTTTCGCCATCCGCCATTTCATTTTCCAGGATGCCGCCGTTTTTCTGGATAGTTCTCGCAGAGCCTGTGTTCTCTTTGTCACATGTGACCAGGACTTTGTGGATGCCCAGCTTTCCGGCTTCCGCAAGCGCAAGTCTCAGCATTTCCGTGGCATAGCCCTTACGCCTTCTGCTTTTTCTCACGCTGTAGCCGATATGGCCGCTGTGCCGAAGCAGAACGTCATTTAGCCTGTGCCTGAGGTCTATCATGCCTACAAGCTGATGGTCCTCGTCTATTGCCAGAAATGTGGTGGACGGAACCAGGCCCTCCGGCACGGTCTTTTCATCCCCCATCTGTTTCCATTTTTCATACCAGGCTTCAAAGGATTCGGCTTTTTCAAGGCCTCCCGTACCGTGCAGCACGTCGCCGTTTCGAAGGAATTCTTCTCTGTATTCCATGATTTGATTTTTATATTCAGAGGTCGGCAATATCAGTCTCAGCATAATGCATTCTCCTATATGGCTATAAACTCGCATCAGTTATTTGCAGACAATTCCTTACTATGGCAGAGAGTTTCTCAGATATCCAGCTCCGCGTCCACCGCATGCTCGTAGATGAAGGTCTTCCGGGGCGGTACCTCCGTCCCCATCAGCAGCTCTGTCACCTCCGAAGCCATCCTGGCGTCCTCGATCTCCACCAGCTTCATCCGCCGGGTCTCCGGATTCAGCGTGGTCTCCCAGAGCTGCTCCGCATCCATCTCGCCAAGTCCCTTGTAGCGCTGCAGAGTGAAGGCTCCTTTGTGGGTTTTCCGATACTTTTCCAGCGCTTTATCGTCATACAGATACTGCTCCTCCCCCTTGGCGGGCATAGCCTTGTACAGGGGCGGCATGGCAATGTATACATGCCCCTCGAATATCAGCTCCGGCATGAACCGATAGAACAGCGTCAGCAGCAGGTTCGAGATATGGGCCCCGTCCACGTCCGCATCCGCCATGATGATGATTTTGTCATAGCGCAGCCTGGAGATATCGAAATCATTCCCGTACCCCTCCGAAAAGCCGCAGCCGAAGGCGTTGATCATGGTCTTGATCTCCGCGTTGGCCAGGACCTTGTCGATGCTGGCCTTCTCCACGTTCAGAATCTTGCCCCGGATGGGTAATATCGCCTGGAACATGCGGTTGCGGGCCATCTTGGCGCTGCCGCCTGCGGAATCCCCCTCCACGATGAAAATCTCGCACTGGGACGGCGTCTTGGACTCGCAGTTGGCCAGCTTCCCGTTGGAGTCGAAGGAGAACTTCTGTTTGGTCAGCATGTTGGTCTTGGCCCGCTCCTCGGACTTGCGGATTTTGGCGGCTTTCTCCGCGCAGCCGATGATATTCTTCAGCGTTTCCAGGTTCCGGTCGAAGAAATGGACGATCTCCTCCCCCGTCACCTTGGACACCACCTTGGCCGCGTCCTGGTTGTCCAGCTTCGTCTTGGTCTGCCCCTCGAACCGGGGATCCGGGTGCTTGATGGACACCACCGCCGTCATGCCGTTTCGCACGTCCGCCCCGGTGAAATTGGCGTCCTTCTCCTTTAGGATTCCCAGGTCCCTGGCATAGGTATTGATCACATTGGTGAACATGGTCTTGAAGCCCGTCAGATGGGTGCCGCCCTCTGAATTGTAGATATTGTTGCAAAAACCCAGCACATTCTCATGGAATTCATTGATATACTGAATGGCCACCTCAACGGAGATTCCGTCGCTCTCCCCGGAAAAATAAATGATGTCATGCACCGCTTCCTGGGACTTGTTCATATCCTTGACAAAGCCCGTGATTCCGTCCGGCTCATGGAAGGTCACCGTCTCCGGCGCCTCCTTGCGCCTGTCCTCGAAGATGATCGTCAGATTCGGATTCAGATAGGCCGTCTCATGCAGGCGGCTCTTCACATCGTCCTCCTTGAACCGGGTCTTGTCAAAAATCGTATCGTCCGGTAGGAAATTGATGATTGTCCCGGACTCTTTGGTCTTCCCAATCACCGGCAGCAGCCCGTTTTCAAGCGGCGTGATCGGATTCCCCCGCTCGTATTTATCCTCGTAGATGTACCCGCCCGTCTTGACCGTCACGGTCAACCGGGTGGAAAGGGCGTTCACCACCGAAGAGCCCACGCCGTGGAGGCCTCCGCTGGTCTTGTACACCGAATTGTCGAACTTGCCGCCCGCGTGGAGGGTGGTGAACACCAGCCGCTCGGCGCTGATTCCCTTCTCGTGCATCCCCACCGGAATTCCACGGCCGTTGTCTGTCACAGTGGCGGAGCCGTCCGCCTCAAGCACCACCCGAATCGTATCGCAGAACCCGGCCAGGTGCTCGTCCACAGAATTGTCCACGATTTCATAGATCAGATGATTCAGACCCTTCGTGGACACGCTGCCGATGTACATCCCCGGCCTTTTCCGCACAGCTTCCAAACCTTCCAGCACCGTAATGCTGGAGGCATCATAATTGCTTACATTACCCATCTATAAACCTCTCTGTCCCCAAACTTTTCTGCCATATCCTATATGGCATGCCGTGTACTATATGGCATGCCGTGTACTATATGGCATGCCATGTACTATATGGCATGCTACGTACGATATAGCATGCCGTGTACTATATGGCATTACATGCGCTGCATGGCTTCCTCCTGACAAAAGCGCGCAAGAACATATGTTCTCGTTTCATATGTCCCATCATAACCCAAATCCCGGAAAAAAGCAAGAAGAAATTTTGGCTCCGCCGAAACTCCGCGTCTGTCCTTCAAGCGCCTACACTTCAATCTTCCGGCAGCACGCAAATGCCAGCGCCCCCGGCCCGATATGGCAGGCCACGCTCAAAGAAAGCGCGTCGATATGGATGTCATACCCGGGGAACACCTCCAGGATCTCCTCCCGATAGCTTTCCGCCGCCTCCAGATTAGCAGTATGCGCGATCTGCAGCCAGATATGCCTGTCCTCCGTCATGCCGCCGAACCGGTTCTCGATATCATTCTTGATGGCATTGATCATGATGCTCTTGCCCTGATTGGTGGTCCTGGCCTTGGCGAAGGCGTCCAGCTTTTCCCCTTGGATCTGCAGCACGGGCTTCAGCCGCAGCATGGTCCCGATGGCAGCCGCAGCCGGGGTGATCCTGCCGCCCTTCTTCAGATAATAAAGCGTGTCCAGCATGATATAGATGCTGCTGTTGAATTTATCCGCCTCCAGGAACTCCTTAATCTCCTTTGCGCTCTTCCCCTTGGAGGCAAGCAGCTTCGCGTCAAGGCAGGACTGGCGCTGGGTGACGGAAATCCGTTGATTGTTCACCACTTGGACGCGTCCCTGATAGTCCCCGGCCAGTATCATGGCGCTCTGGCAGGAGCCGGACAGGCCGCTGCTCATGGGGATATGGACGATTTCGTCATAGTCCCGCAAAATGCTGTCCCAGAGCTTCATCACGGACTCCGGGCTGGGCTGGCTGGTGCCGATGTCCGCGCCGCTCTTCAGTTTTTCGTAGAACTGCTCCTGGGTCAGGTCGATGTCCTCATAGAAAGTATCCTCATTGATCATAAAGGGCATGGGCAGGACATAAATGCCCAGCTCCTTTCCCGCTTTCTGGGTGATTCCGCTGTTACTGTCCGTTACGATTGCTACCTTTGACATAGATTCCCTCGCTTCTTCGTGTTCCTGTTTATTCTATCCTGATCTTATCCTGATTCTACCCGCTCGCTTCTTCTGCGCCCGGACATATGATGAATTTATTTTACTGTCAAATCGTCCTAAAGTCAACACTGTTTGAGGAAGCTTCTGCCAGATGCCGCTTCAGGCATGCGTTCTCCTGCCGCTCCAGACCGGGATCCTGCTCCAGCAGCCGGTCCACCGCCTCGGAGGCCTGCTTCAGCACGGCGGCGTCCGAGTAGATGTCCCCCAGGCGGAAAGAGAAATCGCCGCTCTGCCGGATGCCGAACAGCTCTCCAGGCCCCCGCAGCTTCAGGTCCTCCGAGGCGATGAAAAACCCATCGTTGGAGCGGTTCAGGATCTGCAGGCGCTCCATCGACTCCTCCTTTTCGTCGGCGCTGAGGAAGATGCAGTAGCTCTGATGCTTTCCGCGCCCCACCCGCCCCCGGAGCTGATGGAGCTGCGCCAGGCCGAACCGCTCCGCGTTCTCCACCATCATCACCGTGGCGTTGGGCACATTGATCCCCACCTCTATGACCGTGGTGGACACCAGCACATCGATGTCCCGGGCGGCGAACTCCTCCATGATCCGGTTCTTGTCCCCGGGGCGCATCTTTCCGTGGAGATGGGCCACGCGTATGCTCTCCGGCAGAACGTTCCGCAGCTTTTCCGCGTAGTCCACCACATTCTCCAGGGCCGCCCCGCCCTCGGCGTCCTCCGAGTCCCCCTCCACCTGGGGGCAGATGACATAGGCCTGCCGCCCCTGCTCCACCTGCTCTGCGATGAACTGGTAGGCCTTGGGCCGATAGGCGGTGTTCACCACGCAGTTCTTGATGGGCAGCCGGTTGGCGGGCAGTTCGTCGATCACAGAGATATGCAGGTCCCCGTACAGGATGATGGCCAGGGTCCTGGGAATGGGGGTGGCGCTCATGACCAGGATATGGGGATACGCGCCCTTTTCCGCCAGCCGCTCCCGCTGCCTGACCCCGAACCGGTGCTGCTCGTCCGTCACCGCCAGGGCCAGGGACTGATACTGTACCTTCTCCTGGATCAGGGCATGGGTGCCGATGATCAGATTGGCCTCCCCGGAGGCAATCCGGCCATAGGCCTCCCGCTTCTCCTTCGCCGTCATGGAGCCCACCAGGAGCACAGGCCGGAAAATCAGGCTGTATCTCTCCACATAATCCTGCACCGTCTCGAAATGCTGCACGGCCAGCACTTCCGTAGGAGCCATCAGCGCCCCCTGATACCCGTTGGCGGCAGCCGTCAGAAGCGCCAGCAGGGCCACGATCGTCTTGCCGGAGCCCACGTCTCCCTGGATCAGGCGGTTCATGCAGTAGGGCCCCTCCATGTCCGCTTGGATCTCCTGCCAGACCTTGCTTTGGGCCCGGGTCAGGGGAAAGGGGAGCCGCTCCAGGAAACGGGCCGTGTCCGCCGTCTCCGGCATCCGGAAACCGCTCTCCAGCTGCCTGCCGAAATCCCGGTTCTGCCGCATCAGGAACAGGAATTCGAAGAATTCGTCGAAGACCAGCCGTTTCCTGGCCAGGATCAGAGCATCGTAGTTTTCCGGAAAGTGGATGTCCTCCAGGGCCCTCCGTCTGGATATCAGACCGTTTTCCGAAAGAAAGACATCGCTGTAATGCTCCTGTTCGAAATCACACAGGGAAAGGGCCTGCCGGACATGCTTCTGGATGGCCTGGTTGGTCAGCCCTTTTGTCAGGGAGTACCGGGGAAGCAGCCGGTCCGCCAGCTTCCGGTAGTCCTCCCAGGAGAAAATCTTAGGCTGTTCCATCACCTTAGCGGCTCCCCTGCTCTGCACCAGCCCCCTGAAAACATAATAGCCGCCCTGCCGCAGGGTCTTTTTCAGGAAGGGCATGTTGAAAAAGGTCAGCTGCAGGCTTCCGGAGCCGTCCGACAGGTTCACGTTCAGGATGCTGAGCCTGCGGATTCTTTTTTCGTTGGGGATGCCCGCCACGGCTGCATGGACGGCACACACCTTCCCGGACTCCGCGCTGTCGATCCGCACCGGCTCCCGGAACAGCTCGTAATCTTTCGGGTAAGCTGCCAGCAGCTCGTCCACCGTCCGGATATTCAGCTTCCCGAACAGCTTCTGCGTCTTCTCTCCGATGCCTTTCAGCTCTGTTATGGGCGATTTCCCATCCATAGGCCTTCCTCCTTCCCGCCGCCTGCCCCCGGGGCCCTGCGCAAAGAATGCCAAGCGAGGCCGTCCGCTTGGCATTCAAGACATTTTATTCTACTGACATGACGTAATAGTAGATGGGCTGTCCGCCGTACTGCAGCTCGATGTCACAGTCGGGATAGCGCTGCGCCATCTGGTTCCGGAAGGCTTCCGCCTCCTCGCCCTTCACATCGCTGCCGTAGTAAATGCTGATCAGCTCGCTCTCCTCCGTCACCATCTCCGCCACGGTATTCCCCGCCACCTGGCTGATGTCCGTGCCTACGGCCAAAATGCCGTCGTCGCCGATTCCCATGAAATCGCCCTTCTTGATCTCCTTGTCGTCGATGACGGTGTCCCGGACCGCGTAGGTCACCTGGCCGGTGCTGACATTGCCGATTTCGCTTATCATGTTGCCCTCGTTCTCGTCCACCGACAGCTCCGGCACGAAATTGATCACGGCGGTGATTCCCTGGGGAATCGTCTTGGTGGGGATGACGAACAGGTCTTTTTCCGTGGTCAGCTCAGCGGCCTGGTTCGCCGCCAGGATGATGTTCTTGTTGTTGGGCAGGATGAAGACGGTCTTGGCGTTGACTTTGTCCACAGCGTCCAGGATGTCCGCCGTGCTGGGGTTCATGGTCTGGCCGCCTTCGATGATATAGTCCACACCCAGGCTTCTGAAAATCTCGTTGATGCCCTCGCCCATGGAGACGGCGATGAATCCGAAGTCCTTGAGCGGCTCCTGTGCGGCCTTCACAGGCTCCTCTATGGCGGGCGGCTTCGAGGCGGCTTCCTGGGCGGCAGCCTTCACCTCGGCATTCCCCGACATCTTGAAGAGCTTCTCCTGATGCTCCAGACGCATATTGTCAATCTTCAGGTTGGAGAGCGCGCCATACTTCAATGCCTTCTGGATAGCCAGACCAGGGTCATTGGTATGTACGTGCACCTTGACTACGTCATCGTCTGCCACACATACAATCGAATCGCCGATGGACTCCAGATAAGACTTGAAATCCATTTCCATCTTGATATTGAAGGCCTTGTTCAGCATGATGATGAATTCCGTGCAATAGCCGAACTTAATCTCCATCTGCGCCTCGGCCTGCCGCTGGCTTTCCTTAGGGCTCATTTTTGCCTGCTGGCCGCCTATGGGCCGGACGGACAGGTCCAACTCCTTGCCCAGGAAGGCGTCGAAGGCCCCTGAGAGCACCGCTATCAGCCCCTGGCCGCCGGAATCCACCACCCCTGCCTGCTTCAGAACAGGGAGCATCTCCGGGGTCTGGCTCAGCACATACTCCGAGTGGCTGATCACCGTGGACAGGAAGCGCTCCATGTCGGTGCACCCCTCCTCCGCCAGCTCCTTCGCCTTCACCGCGCCGCCTTTCGCCACGGTGAGGATGGTTCCCTCCTTGGGCTTCATGACAGCCTTGTAGGCAGTCTCCACGGCCTTCTCGAAAGCCTCCGCCAGCACGGGAATCGTCAGTTCCTCCTCCTCCTTGATCCTCCGGGTGAAGCCGCGGAACAGCTGGGACAGGATGACGCCGGAATTCCCTCTGGCGCCCCGCAGGGAACCGCCGGAAATCGCCTTGCACAGGCCCTGCATATCTACGGCATCCCCCAGCTGTGACACTTCCCTGGCCGCGGACATGATTGTCATGGTCATATTAGTGCCCGTGTCGCCGTCAGGGACGGGGAATACATTCAGTTCATTTATCCATTCCTTTTTGCTCTCCAGGTTCTTTGCACCGGCCAGGAACATCCTGGAAAGCATCCTGGCATCGATATGTTCTAAACTCACGCTCGCTCCTCCTTAATCAATCACTCTGACGCCGTCCACGTAGATATTGATCTTCCCGATTTCGATTCCCGTGAACTCTTCCACCTTGTATTTCACATTGCTGATCAGGTTGTCGGATACTGCGGAAATGC